>Ga0163153_10000022_pt1 | contig 280324 bp, 255 predicted proteins | sample OliLakLV19MP6IB1_FD_148629 | JGI IMG/M metagenome (GOLD analysis project Ga0163153, IMG submission 148629) | Freshwater microbial mat bacterial communities from Lake Vanda, McMurdo Dry Valleys, Antarctica - Oligotrophic Lake LV.19.MP6.IB-1 | ecosystem: Environmental > Aquatic > Freshwater >... | reverse complement strand
CTCCCCGCCCATGGCTCTCGGCAACGACCAGCCGGCCGCCGAACTATTCGCAGCCGTGCGGACCGGAACGGGCGGCGCGCCGATGGTGATCGGATCCTACACGCGGGGATGCGTCGCTGGGGCTGAGCAACTGCCGCTCGATGCGCCGCGCTGGCAGGTGATGCGGCCGTCGCGCCACCGGGCGTGGGGGCATCCCGCGTTGGTTCGCTTCGTGCGTGGGCTTGCCGACGATGTTGCGAAGGATGGCGTGCGCGGGTTGTTGATCGGCGATCTGGGACAGCCGCGCGGCGGGCCTTCGCCGTCGGATCACAATTCGCATCAGGTGGGACTCGACGCGGACATCTGGTTGACGCCGATGCCGGCCTCGAAAGTGCCGTCGAGGGACCTGGAGACATTTGCTCCCGTGTCGATGGTCGACTTCAGCACGTTGCGCGTGACGTCCGCGTTTGGCGCTGCGCAGGTCGCCATGCTGTCGCGCGCGGCGCAGTCGGACGAGGTTGAGCGGATCTTCGTTTCGCCGCCGATCAAGCGCGCGCTCTGTCAGCGCGTGAAGGGTGAGCGTAGTTGGTTGCGCAAGGTGCGGCCTTGGCCCGGGCATTACTGGCACATGCATGTGCGGCTCGGGTGTCCCGCCGGCAGTCCCGACTGCAAACCGCAAGAAGCGCCGCCGCCGGGCGATGGTTGCGGCGGCGAGTTGCAATCTTGGTTCGACAAGCCGGATTGGGCCCATCCGTCCGAAGGGACGTATGAGCCGGACAAGGCGATACGTCTTGATGCGTTGCCGGATGCTTGCCGGCGTGTGCTCACCGAACGCGGCTAAGGCGTCAAGACGACTTTCAGCGTGCCGTCGATCTTGCCGTCGAACAGGCGGTAGGCCTCCGCGCCGTCTTTCAGCGCCATGCGATGGGTGATGAAGCGTTCCGGCCTTAGACGTTTGTTGCGTACGAGCGGGATGAGTTCGGGCCAGTGGCTTTGGACGAGGCAGCCGGCGACGCGGAACGTCAGCATTTTGTTGAACGCCGTCCACACGGGATATTTGAACGCTTGGTTCTGGTTGACGCCGAAGGAAGAGATCGTTGCGCCGCGTCCGGCAAGCGCGATGGCGAGTTCGAGCGTCTTGTCGCCGCCGACCGCCTCGACCACGCAGTCGACCATCGCGCCGCCGGTCAACGATTTGATCTCTTCGACGGCATTCGCCGGATCGATCGGTGTCGCGCCCAGCGACGCAGCGAGCACACGCCGCTCCGGCACGAGATCGAGCGCAAAGACGCGTGAGGCGCCGAGGACGAAGGCACATTCGACCGCCATCAACCCGATTGGCCCGAGACCGACGACCGCGACTGTCTTGCCGGGGCCAATGTCGGCGTTCTTGCAGCCCATGTAAGCGGTTGGCAAGTTGTCGGTGAGCAGCAACGCCTGATCCGCCGTGACGCCCTCAGGGATGTGACTCAAATTGTTGTCGGCCGCGGGCACTGCAATCGCCTCCGCCTGACATCCTTCGAGCGCGTGGCTGAGGCCGTAGCAGCCCCATTGCTGCTTCGCGCATTTGACAGGCGATCCGCCGACGCACGCGGGGCACACCCCACACCCGCCGTAGCGAACGGAGGCCGCGAGCATCACCTGGTCGCCCGCCTTGAACGATTTCACGCCGCTGCCGATCTCGACGATTTCGCCGACCGCTTCGTGGCCGACGCAGTAACCGTCGTCTTTGGAAAAGCCCTGGCCGTGATAGATGTGCAGATCGCTGCCGCAGATTCCGCACGCCTTCATCTTGACCACCGCGCCGGAAACATCGCGCGGCGTGGGGGCCGGTATCTCTTCGCAACGAATGTCGCGTTCGCCGCGGTAACAAAGCGCTTTCATCGATCGGTCCTTAAATGGCGTTGATGCGGGAGACTACCTGCAGCGGCCCGCGAAACGGGAGCGAAAAATGCGGGGCGGTCAATACCGCGGACGCTACGAAAATCCGTCGCGGACGATGCCCCTGCACCGCGTTTCGTGCCATGATGACGGCGCGTCGGAGGACGGTTGGGGCTAAGGAATGGACGGACAGGCGGCGAGTTGGAATGAGCGTGGGGTTGGCGATGCCGTCTTGGTGTCTGCGTCCGGGCGTATCGATTTATCCAATGCCGAGGCCTTCAAGGACGCGCTCTCTGCGTCGATGGCGAAGGCGAAGGCCGCGCTCATTCTCGATCTGTCCGGCGTGGATTACATCAGCAGCGCCGGTCTTCGCGCGTTGATGATTGCGTTCAAGGCCGGCAAGGCGGACGGCAAAGGGTTCGGGATCGCGGCGCTTCAGCCGCTGCTTCTTGAGATCTTCACCATCAGCCGGTTCAATCTCGTGTTTCCTCTGTTCGATACGGTTCGTCAGGCGGTCGACAAGCTTGCGCCCGGTTCTCAGGCATCCTGAAGGAGGTCGCGCCATGAGAGTGGTCTTTTGGGGAACACGCGGGTCGCTGCCGGCGCCGATCAATGGGCGCGCCGTGCGCCGCAAAATCGTGAACGCGCTGGTGAAGGGTGCGGACGCCGGGCTCGACACGGTTGCGAAGGCGCAGGCGTTTTGCGAGCGGGAATTGAGTTTCGCCGAAGCCAGCACCTATGGCGGCAATTCGGCGTGCGTGCAGATCGATACCGGCGGGCCGGAATATCTGATCTGCGATTTGGGGTCGGGCGTGCGGGAGTTGTCGATCGCGGCGCTCGCCAAGCATGGACCGGGCAAGCCGCAGACGTATCATGTGCTCGTGTCCCATGTGCATTGGGACCACATCATGGGCTTTCCGTTTTTTGTGCCGGCGTTCATTCCGGGCAATCGCATTCGTCTCTATAGCTGTCATCCGAAGCTCGAGCAGGCCATTCGCGCGCAAAATAAAGAGCCGTCTTTTCCGGTCGAGTTCGAAGCGCTTGCGGCGAGCATCGAGTTCGTCCCGCTTGAGCCGGGCAAACAGCATGAGATCGCTGGTGCGACGGTCACCGGCATGCTGCAGTTGCACGGCAACGATTCCTACGGGTATCGCATCGAGAAAGGCGGCAAGACCGTCGTCTACACAACCGACTCCGAGCACAAGCCGGAAGACACCGCGGAGATGGAGCGCGCCGCCGCGTTCTTCCGCAACGCCGACCTGGTCATTTTCGATGCGATGTATTCGCTGGCCGAGTCCATTTCCGTGAAGGAGGACTGGGGCCATTCGAGCAACGTTTTGGGCGTCGAGTTGTGTCAGATGGCCGGCGCCAAGCAGCTGTGCCTGTTTCATCACGAACCGGTCAACGATGACGCGCGGATCGACGACGTCTTGGCGGAGACTATTCGCTTCGAGGAGATCACGCGATCCGGCGCGCCGCTGAAAGTGTGCGCGGCGTATGACGGCCTTGTGATCGACGTTTGAGAATGACGCGTCTCACTCGATATCTGTTCGACGGTTGGGGACGGCGCGCGGCGTGGGCGATGCTTGGCGTTTTCTTGTTGCTGCAGGCCGCCGTCCCTTCCCTCTTCTATTCGCCGCAGCTTTCGCTCTTCGATCTTTATCAGTACACGGCGCCGCGGCTTGAGCATGCCAATCCGGTTGTGATTGTCGCGATCGACGAAGCCAGTCTCGACGCGTTCGGTCAGTGGCCGTGGCCGCGTCAGATCAATGCCCAGTTGATTTCGAAAATTCTCAGCGGCCGGCCGGCGTCGGTGGGCATCGACATGATCTTGCCTGAGGCGGATCGGCAATCGCCGGAGGAATGGCTGCGCTATGCCGGCGACATGCCGCCGACGCTGCGGGACGGAATACGAGTGTTGCCCAGTCACGATGCGATGTTCGGTCAGGCGATCGCTGCAGGGCCGGTGATGTTGGGCATCGGCGGCTTGCGGGTTGTCGAGGGCCAGAAGGACGACGGACCGCTGGCGCCGTTTCGCTTGATCGAGCCGGGCGGTGCGTCCACGCCGCCTTCGGGCTTGCCGCGCTTCAATGCGACGGTGCGGAGTATTGCGGTACTCGACAATGCCGCGACCGGGCACGGCGTGTTGTCGGTAGACCCAGATCTTGATGGCGTCTTTCGCCGGCTGCCGCTCGTGTCGGTGGTGTCGGATCGTCTCGCGCCGTCTATGGCGCTTGAGGTGCTGCGGTTGACGGCACAAGCCTCGTGGTTCGACTTGTACGTGGACGACGGCGCGGTGCAGGGCGTGGGCGTCGGGCCGATTAGGATTCCGACGCAGAGCGACGGGACTGTGTGGATCCATTATTCCCCGCATGACGGGCGCCGGTTTGTGTCGGCTGCGGATGTTCTTTCCGGACGGGTCGACCCGAACACCTTCGAACAGAAGATTGTGCTCGTCGGCGTGACCGGCCTCGGGACGCAGGACATGCGCATGACGCCCGTGGGCTACATGCAGGGTACGGAGATCAGCGCGCAATTGCTTGAGAACGTGCTCGACGGGCGCATGGTTCAGCGGCCGGGGTGGACGCGGTTTGCCGAACTTGCGCTGACGCTCTTGTTCGGCCTGTTCCTGATCGTGTCGCTGCCGTTCGTGCGGGCGCGCTGGCAGGGGTTGCTTGGCCTGCTACCGCTGCTCGTACTGGGGATCGTCGGGCTCGAGTTCTGGAAGCAATCGCTGCTGCTTATCGACGTCGCGACGCCGGCGATCGGTACGGCGCTGGTGTTCGTTTCTCTCTTGGCCGCGAGCTTTGCCGAAGCCGACATGCACCGGCGGCATCTGCGGCGTGAGGTCGAAGCGCGCAGGATCGCCGCGGCGAAGACCGAAGGTGAGATGGAAGCGGGGCGGCGCATACAGACGGGCATGCTGCCGAGCGCCGAGAGCATCGCAGGCGACGGCCGGTTCGATCTCGGTGCGCTGATGGTCCCTGCCCGGCAGATCGGCGGCGATCTCTATGACTTCTTCAAGATCGATTCCGACCGGTTGTTCTTCACCGTCGGCGACGTCAGCGGCAAGGGCGTGCCGGCGGCGCTGTTCATGGCGCTCGGCAAGTCGCTCTGCAAGAGCTATGCGCTGCGCGGCGAGATGGATGTGGGTGCGATCGTCAATCGCGCGAATGCCGAGATCTCGCGCGATAATCCTGAGATGCTCTTCATCACGATGTTCGCCGGCATTTTGAATCTCAACACCGGTGAGCTTCACTTCTGCAATGCAGGGCACGACGCGCCGTTTGTGCTGCGCAAAGGCGCTGCACCTGAGAGCGTGGTCTCTGTCGGCGGGCCGCCGCTTTGCGTGGTCGAGGACTTCACGTATCCGACAGAGACGTTGCAGCTGCATCCCGGCGATCTGCTCTGCGTGACGACGGACGGGGTCGCCGAGGCGATGGACGGATCGGGTGCGCTCTTGGGCATCGAGAGGACGAAGCGGATTCTCGCTGAGATACCGCCGGAGGCCGACGCCAAGACCGTCGTCAGCGAACTTTATGCGGCGGTCGGACGGTTCGTTGGCGGGGCCGAAGCGTCCGACGATTTGACCGTGCTCGCCATACGCTGGAACGGGCCTTAGCGGACCGTGATTTCGACGCGGCGGTTGCGTGGTTCGGCGGTTTGATCCGGCGTCCTCACCAGCAATTCGCGCTCGCCGCGGCCGACCGCCGTCACGGAGTCCGACTGCACGCCCTTGGCCGCCAAGGTGTCCCTCAGCTGTCTTTCCACGACCCGTGCGCGATCGAGCGAGAGGCGGTCGTTGTCGCCCGACGGACCGATCGTGTCGGTGTGGCCTGTGATGACGACTTCCACGGCCTTACGTTCGGACATCTCGGCGAGCATCATATCGAGCGCCGCGCGCGACTCCGGCACGATCTCGTCGCCGCCGCTCTCGAAATAGAGCGTGTAGCTCTTGGGCGGGATCGGACGCGCCGCCAACGCTTTGGCAAACACGCGTTCGACTTCATAGGCGCCGACTTCGACGGGCTCTGACGCGCCCGAGCCGGGCCTTGCGCCGGCGTAGGCTTTGTCGAGGACGACTTTGCTGCCGCTGGCTTCAACCACCACGCCGCCGATGCGGCCGTCGCTGGCCGGCAGGATGACGATCAGATCCTTCGGGCCGCAGCACGCTGTGAGCAGCGTCGCGAAGGCGAACGGCGCGATGAAATGTAGCTGGCGGCTCATCCGGCTGTGCCGTCAGCGCGGACGACGAATTCTGTGCCGCGCACGCCGAGCAGTGCGGCGGGTGTTCGGATGCGCATTGCCTCAGGTGTTTGGCGGACGATTTGGCCGGACTTCACCGACAGCGTGCCGGTCTGCAGCGAGCTGTTGAAGACGCCGTTGTGTGTCGTTGGGTCGAATTTGAACTGGTCGAGTGAGAGCCGGCTGTTGGGGCCGAGCGACATCATGCTGTTGTCGATGAAGGTGATGCCGACGGCGCCGCTTGTCGTGATGATTGTGTCGGACTCGAAGACGCGGTCGCCGATGGCCAGCGGCTTCGACACGCCGGCACGCTGGACGGTGACGTTGCCCGAGTGCGTTTTGATTTGGCCGATCGGCTCGCCGGCGAGGGCCGTGTGAGGTATGAAGAGCGCGACGGCGGTGGCGATGACGCGGAAGGCTGTCATTTGGCGGATCCCCGTGACAGGACTGACGGATGCCGGGCAATCTTGACTTGAGTGTGCCTGCGACGACAAGGGGGCTCAGCCAAGCGCTCAACGCGTTGGAGGCGATTTGCCGCGAGGTGAGCGTGCTTTCGCGTGGTCGGATCGTGCTCGAGGAGCTGTTTACCAACACGATCAAGTACGGCTATGGCGGCGAGAGCGAGCGGCCGATACGGCTGTCTTTTCGCCTTGCGGGCGCCCTGACCTTGGTCATCGAGGATGACGCGCCCCTGTTCGACCCGACGGATTGGACCCCTCCCCCGGGGTCGCCAGAGCGCGTCGGTCAGGCAGGCATTGCGATGGTGATGGGATTGAGTTCGCAGGTCTCGTATCAGGCCTTGGCGAATGGGAATCGCATCACTGTGGTGATTCGTTAGAGCCGCAAGTGGAGGCCGGTTGCGGGCCGACCTACAAGCTTACTTAGCGGTCCTTCACGTTGCAGCTGCTCGGCAGCGGCGCGTTTGTCGGGCCGGCGATGCACGCCTTGATGCCTGGATCTCTGAGGTCCCCTTGGTCTTCATCGACACCGACTTCGCCGGGCCCCACGATACTGATTACGCTGGGTTTCGCCGCCGGGATTCCCTCGACGTGGTCGAAGAGGCTGTCGCCCGCCAGGTCGCCTTCGCGCAGCATGCGTATGATGTCGACGGTGCCGCCAATCGTTAGTGCCGTGGCGTTCGACGGGTCCTGCACGAAGATGTAGTTGCCGTTGAGCGCAGTCAGGCCGGAGCCGTTGATCGCATAGGTCCCCGGCGGCGAGAATTCGTTCGCGGGCGTCGTGAACACCATCGCGCCACTGGTCGCCGTTGCCTCCGTCTCGCCGTTCTTGAAGCCCGTCACCGTGCCTGTGAGCGCCGGGTTCGGATCGCGGTAGAGGCGCGACTGTGGGTCAGCGATGTAGGTCAGCGTTGCCGGATTGATGCTCAGCGCTGTCGCGTTCGACGCCGCCTGGACCAAGACGTAGTTCCCGCTGACCAAAGTGAGGCCCGACCCGGTGATTGCATAGGTTCCGACGTTCGATACCGTTGTCGCGGTCGTCGTGAACACGGCCGCACCAGTCGTGGTGGTCGCCAGCGTCTCGCCGTTCTTGAAACCCGTCACAGTACCGGTGAGCGCGGGATTGGCGTCGCCATAGAGGCGCGACTTCGGATCGGCGACATAGGATAGGGTCGCTTGATTGATCGTCAGCGCCCCGGCGTTGCTCAAGCCCTGGACGAAGACGTAGTTGCCGTTGTTCGCGCTGAGGCCTGAACCGTCGATCGCATATGTTCCAACGTTCGACGCCTGCGTCGCACTTGTCGTGAAGGCCAAAGTGCCGGTCGTCGCCGTCGCGACGGTTTCGCCGTTCTTGAAGCCTGTCACCGTTCCCGTCAGCGCCGGATTGGCATCGCCGTAGAGGCGCGTCTTGGGATCGGCGAGGTAGATCAGCGTCGCCGGATTGATCGTGAGGGCCGCCGCATTCGACGCGTCCTGCACGAAGACGTAGTTGCCGTTGTTGGCTGTGAGGCCAGAGCCGTTGATGGCGTAAGTCCCGACGTTCGACGTGCCCACGGCCGGCGAAGTGAAGGTCAGTGTGCCGGTCGTGGCTGTCGCGATCGTCTCACTGTTCTTGAAGCCGGTCACGTTGCCAGTGAACAGCGGGTTCGGATCGCCGTATAGACGCGATGCCGGGTCGGCAACGTAGGTTAGGGTAGCCGGATTGATCGTGAGCGCTGTCGCGTTCGTGGCATCCTGCACGAACACGTAGTTCCCGTTGTTCGCGATAAGACCTGAACCGTCGATCGCGTAGCTCCCGACGTTCGACGTTGCGGTGGCACCAGTCGTGAAGACCATAGAGCCCGTCGTTGCGGTCGCTACCGTCTCGCTGTTCTTGAAGCCAGTCACCGTGCCGGTCAGCGCGGGATTGGCGTCGCCGTAGAGGCGCGTCTTCGGATCGGCGATGTAGGTCAAGGTTGCAGGATTGATCGTCAGCGCTGTCGCGTTGCCCGGATCCTGCGCCAACACGTAGTTCGCCGTCGTCGTGGTAAGGCCCGAGCCGTTAATGGCGTGGCTGCCAACGTTCGATGTCGGCGCCGCGGCGGTCGTGAAGGCGAGCGTGCCGGTTGTGGCCGTCGCGAGCGTCTCGCCGTTCTTGAAGCCGGTCACCGTTCCCGTGAGCGCCGGGTTGGCGTCGCCGTAGAGGCGCGTCTTGGGATCGGCAACGTACAGCAACGTCGCTGGATTGATCGTGAGCGCGGTCGCGTTCGACGCGGCCTGCACGAACAGGTAATTGCCGTTGTTGGCGGTAAGGCCGGAGCCGTCGATGGCATAGCTGCCGACGTTCGACGTCACTGTCGCGGGCGAGGTGAAGGTCAGCGAACCGGTTGTGGCGGTGGCGATCGTCTCGCTGTTCTTGAAACCGGTGACGTTGCCGGTGAAGACCGGGTTTGGATCACCATAGAGACGCGATGCCGGATCGGCGACATAGGTCAATGTCGCCGGATTGATCGTAAGCGCCGTCGCGTTCGCGGCATCCTGCACGAACACGTAGTTGCCGTTGTTCGCGATAAGACCCGAACCGTCGATCGCGTAGCTGCCGACGTTTGACGTCCCGATGGCCGGCGACGCGAACGTCATCGTGCCTGTGGTTGCGGTTCCGACCGTCTCGCCGTTCTTGAAGCCGGTGACTGTTCCGGTGAATGCCGGGTTCGGATCGCCGTAGAGGCGCGAAGCCGAGTTGGCGATGTAGGTCAAGGTCGCCGGATTGATCGTCAGCGCGGTGGCGTTGCTCGGATCCTGCGCCAGGACATAGTTCGCCGAGGTCGTCGTGAGGCCCGAGCCGTTGATGGCGTAACTGCCAACGTTCGAGGTTGGCGTCGCGGCCGTCGTGAAGGCGAGCGTACCGGTCGTGGCTGTCGCCACTGTGTCGCCGTTCTTGAAGCCGGTCACCGTTCCGGTGAGCGCCGGGTTGGCATCGCCGTAAAGGCGCGCCTTCGGATCGGCGAGATATAGCAACGTGGCCGGGTTGATCGTGAGAGCCGTCGCGTTCGAGGCGGCCTGCACGAACAGGTAGTTGCCGTTGTTGGCGGTAAGGCCGGAGCCGTCGATGGCGTAGCTGCCGACGTTCGACGTCACCGTGGCCGGCGAGGTGAACGTCAGCGTGCCCGTCGTAGCGGTCGCAATCGTCTCACCGTTCTTGAAGCCGGTGACGTTGCCGGTGAACAGCGGGTTCGGGTCTCCATAGGCGCGGACTGCCGCATCGGCAACATAGGTCAACGTTGCCGGCGTGATTGTGAGCGTGCCCGCACCAAAGTTGAAGCTGTAATTGTAATCAGAGACGAGCGTGCCGAGGGAGGCCGTGATCGTGTACCCGCTGCCAACATTGCTCGTCGGGGTCGCCGTCGAGCTCAACGTCGGCGCACCAGCCACTGCTGCCGCCAACGTGTCGCCGTTGATGAGCCCGGTAATGGCGTACGTAAAGCCGCTGTTCGGCTCGCCATACTCGCGCGATTGATTGTTCGGTGTGACCGTCAGGTTCGGAGCGAGCGTGTACGCGAACCTGTTGCCCGCGGCGCTCAAGGCTGTCGGGGCGGCGGGATTGTACGGCGTGTTGTAGTACGGGCTGCCCGTCAGACCGCCGAGTACGTTTGACGTTGGATTCTGCGAGTAGACGATCCAGCGGCCGCTTGGTGCAGAGAGAGCGCCGGCGCCTGCGTTGTTGATGAAGTCACCGCCTTGCGACGCGACAACCAACGGCGTGCCCGAGCCGGACGCCGTGAGCGCGCCAGAGGCCAGGATCACGTCGCCATTGGACGGCCCTAGGTTCTCGGCGATGACGGTGCCGGCCGTGACGTTGCGCAACGTCATGTCGCCCGACGCGGTGTTGGTCTTGCCTGCGCCTGACGCGATGGTCAGCCGCACGTTGCCGGTGCCGGCGTTGATGTCGGCGCCCACGCCCATCGTGAGGAGGGCTGAGCCAGGGTCGCGCTGCGCGTCGACTGCGCCCGCTGCAAGAACTTCGTTCGCGACAATCGTCAGGTTGCCGCTGTCGGTCGTGATGTCGGCGTTGATTAGGACGCTGCGGCCGGCCTGCAGAGTCAGCGCGCCGCCATTGCCGCTCGGGTTGTTGACGATGATGTCCGAAAGAACGGTGAGATCGTTCGATGCCTGCAGCGTGACGGCCGTGCCAGTGTTCAGCGTTCGCGTCAAGAACAGCGGATTGACGGTCAGCGTCTGCGCCAGGGCGCGGTTGAACGTAAGCTGGTTCGGATTGGTCAGACCGACGAAGACGGTGCCCGAGGCCGAGCTACGCGCGAAGATTTCGCCGGTGGTTGCCGACCCGCCTGTCGTCAGCTGAGCGTTCGCCGAACCACCAATGATGGAGTTGGTCGTTGTGATTGCCGCAACCGTCGTGCCACCACCGAATCCGAACGTCACCGCGCCGGTATCGGCCGTGGCGCCATTGTTCCAAAGCGGACTGCCGATGACATAGTTGCCGCTGGCGAGCGCAATACCCCCGCCGCTGCCGACCTGATCGTTGTCCGTGCTGCCGAAAATTGAGTTGGCTGTGGAGATTGTGCCGGAGGTCGCGGCTGTGCCGCTGGCCCATGTCGCCGCGCCGCGGTTCGTGCCGGCGCCGTCCCAGCTTGGGCTGAGGATCAAATAGTTGCCGTCGGTCAGCGCAATAATGCCGCCGCTTCCGACGAGGTCGTCGTTGCCGCCGCCGATCAGTGAGTTGGCGGCCGAAAGTGTTCCGATCGGACCACCGGTCGCACCGTTGCCCCACGTTACGGCGCCGCGATTGGTCGTGCCGCCGTCGAAGTTCGGGCTCGCAACGACATAGTTGCCGTTGTTGAGTGCAAACACGCCGCCGGAGCCCACGTTGTCGCCGCTGCTCCCGATCAGCGAGTTGGCAGCGCCCAAAGTGCCCGTGGTCGCGGCCGAGCCGTTGCGCCAGGTCACCGCACCGTGGTTGCTGCCAGCGCCGGCGTCAAAGTTCGGCGTGAGGATGACGTAATTTCCGTTGGTGAGCACGGTGATGCCACCGGCACCGAGATTGACGTTCGCAGCTCCGCCGATGAACGAGTTTGCGGCCGTCACCTGTGCGCCGGTCGCGCCGGTGCCGCTACCCCATGTCACCGCACCGTGGAATGTGCCCGCTCCCTGATCGGAGAACGGGCTCGCGACGACATAGTGACCATTGGTGAGCGCGTAGACGCCGCCACTGCCGATCCGCTCTTCGTCGGTACCGCCGAAGAGCGAGTTGGCCGTTGTGACGTTGCCTGCTGTGCCGGTGGCGCCATTGCCCCACGTGACCGCGCCGCGGTCATCGCCCGCGCCGTCCCAGCCCGGACTGACGACAACGTAGTTGCCGTTCGAGAGCGCGACGATGCCGTCGATGGCGACATCGTTGTTCGCGCCGGTACCGACAAGCGAGTTGGCGTTCGAAATCGTGTTGAGGCCGTTCATCGTCACGCCGGTGATGCCGTTGACCCAGGTCGCGGCGCCCGCATCCGATATCGCACCGTTATCCCAGAACGAGGACCCGACGACGTAGTTGCCGTTTGTCAACGCGGTCACGCCGCTTGACCCGACCTCGTCGCCTGTCGTCGACCCGACGAGCGAGTTCGCGGCCGACACGGTCGTGCCCGTGAAGTTCGTGCCGCTGCGCCATGTAACGGCGCCCGCGTTGTCAGCGGCACCGTTCTGCCAGCCGCTGCTGACGACGACGTAGTTGCCGTTGTTCAGCGCAACGACGCCGTCCAAACCAACGTTGTCGAACGACGTAGAGCCGGTGAGTGAATTGGCCAACGTCACAATGCCGACCGTTCCGGTGGCGCCGTTTCCTAGGGTGACCGCACCGACACTGAAGCTTCCGTTATCCCATTCGGGCGAAGCGACCACATAATTGCCGTTGGTCAGCGCGACGACGCCCGCCGAACCAATCTGGTCGTTGCTGGAATCGCCGACGAGCGAGTTTGCTGACGAGACCGCGCCGCTAACGCCTGTCATGCCACTGCCCCAGGTGACCGCGCCTGAATTGAAGATAAGATTGCTGAAATCCCAATTCAGGCTCCTGACAACGAAGTTACCGTTGGTCAGAACCGTGATCCCGCCCGAGCCCACGTTGTCGTCCGCGGTGGAGCCGGTGAGCGTGCTGACAAGCGCGCCCGTTGTGGTGTTGTACAAGTAGACAGCGCCGGCGTTTGCAGCCCCGAAGTCGTCCATCGTTGCCGTGACGACGGTAGTGCCGGTGGACAAAGCTGTGACCGAACCGCCGAACAGATTCCCGGCGCTCGCGTTCGGATCGAGGAGGTTGTAGGCCGGAAGTGTGCTGCCCGTCGACGAAACGATTATGTTCTTTGGGTCAAGCAGCAGTTGCCCCGCCTGCCCGTTCGCGGCGGACGCGTCGCCGAGACCCCAGAAGCCGACCTCGCCCTTTGACGAAATCTCCAGGAAGCCACCGTTGCCTGAGACAGCCCCACCCTTCGCTGTGGCCGTACCCATGAAATCGGTCGCAAGGTTCGACCAGAAGATAACGCCGCCGCCGTTACCGCTCTCAGTGGCGTCGGCTTCGAACGTTGATGTCGGCGATACCAGGATGTTGTCCGCATCAATCGAACGCGAGGCGCCCTCACCCGAGTAACCGACGGCGATCGCGCCGCCTCCCGTCGCGCCGGATGCGTCGACTTTGGAGTCGATCATCTTGATGTCACGCCCGTGGAACGCGACGCCGCCGCCGACGCCGTTTGAGGACGTTGCGGTGTAGGTGCCGGAGGTGAACAAGCCACTGCCGTCGCCGGTGCCGCCGGACACCGAGATCGAGCCGCCGAGTGCCGTGCCGTTCGCCGACACCTGTGTTGAGGACGTGGCGATTTGCCGTGAAGTGGCGTTGAGCGACACAGAGCCTCCGGCGCCTTGTGAGCCGTCTGCCGAGATTGCACCTGCCGTCAGGAGGTTGTTCGCCTTGACGTCGACCGACCCGCCTGTGCTGCCCTTGGCCGATATCGAGCCCGTGAGTGTCGCGACGCCGGTCGCGCTGATCGAAACATCACCGCCGCGCGCGCCCGCATTGTCGGCACGGATTGCGCCCGTCGCGTCAACGCGCGTGCCGGAAAGAGCTACCGATCCGCCGGCCACGTCGATCGTTCCGCCGGCGAGCACCGTCCCGCCGCCGCTGGCCGACAGCCAATTCTGAGCCGAGGGCGCGGTGAAGCTGATCTTGCCGTCCACCGCAGTGACTGCGGTTGCGATCGTGTCGGTCGAGAGTTTCAGCGAATCTTCGATGATGCTGCGCGCCGCGTCGGACGACAGGACGACGAGCTTGCCTTCGGCGCGGCTAAAGTCGCCGCCGGTCAGCTGTTGCGCGAGTTCGTTGCTGATGGGAAAGCTGACGAGGTTCTCGCCCTGCAGGTCGAGTGTGAAGGTGCTTCCGGCGCCGAGGCCCACCCGCCCGAACTTAGCCGTGATGATGCCGCGGTTTTCAACCGTCGGGGCGACGATGGCGACAAGCCCGCCGGGTTGCGCGGTGATTGATCCATCGTTGGTGATCGATGCGCCAACGGTGCCTGCTATGTCGAAATGAAACCTATTCGAAAGGAAGTTCTCGTTGCTAATGTCGGCGGTCGAGGCGATGAGGCCGGCGGTGTCGATGCGCGAGCCGGACTGGAACATCATACCGTTGCGGTTGATGAGAATGATCTGGCCATTCGCGCTGACCAAGCCTGCAATCACCGACGGATTGGAATCGAAGATGCGGTTCAGTGTTATGGAGTTGGCGTTCGGCTGGACGAAGACCGTCGACTCCCCAGCGTCGACGTTGAAGCTCTTCCAGTTGATGATTGCCTTGTCGGACTGCTGATTGATCTGGGTCGTCGTCGATGTGGGCGTGGTTATGGTGGCCGAACCGGCCACGACCTCGCCGCCCTGCGGGTTCGCGAATGCAGCCGATGTCAGCGCCACCGAACTCACGCCGGCGAACAGCACTGCCCTCAGCGATTGACGTCTTCCCCGCCGCGCCAACGCCGAGCGTTGGCTTTCTACTGCGCCTGTCATCTTCATCCCCCAACCGCGCGCCCCCCGACGCGCGGAATTCTTCGGCCTAGTAGTCGGCCGACAATCCGAAGAAAATCCGTGGGTCACGCGACCCGTTCTCAAGGGCGACACCGCGGTCCAGCGGCTGCACCGCCTCCACAAAACCCGAGAGGAACCTACGTGCCTTGAACCTGATGCCGATGCCGATCGATTCCGCCGTTTCGACCCGCTCTTCGAGCGGCAGCAGATCGCCTGCTTTGATCATCACGCCGAAATCGCCCAGCGCGTAGAGCTGCACGTTGTCCAGCACAGAGGAAAGCCCCTGGTATTCCAGCGGCACATCGAAGCGAAGTTCCGCGCGTCCTTTCACGCAGTGATCGCCTGTCACCTCAAACGGATCGAATGCACGGCCTATGTAGCCGCCGCCGTAGCCGCATTGCTCCGAGACCAGCAGCGGCCCGCTCGCCACTTGGCCCGCAATCTCAGTGAAGAGTGAAAACCGATCCGACAGCGACATCAGATGCGAGGCGCTGACTTCGAGGCGCGTGAACTCGCCCGATGCGCCGGCACGGCTGCTCAGCGGATCGCCCTCTTGGGTCGCATCGAGCATGTCGAGGCCGACGAACAGCGACGCCACGACCCGTGTCGTTCCGCCCCAACGCGCTCGCGCGTCGTAGTCGGCCGTGAGCGCGAGAGCCGTCAACCTGTCGTGGGAATTGTCCAACGCAAGTATGTCGCTCTTGAGGTTCTTGTGAAGCAAGCCCACGGAACCATAGAGGTTCTGGCGCAGCGAGCGGATGACGGCGAGCGAGATGGCCGCCGATCCGGTCCAGCCGACCGCTTCGTACGCGAGCGCCGAAAGGGCGGCGGTCCCGGGCTGCGTTTGCGATCGCGCCGCCTCAAAGGACATGACCGTGCCTTCACTGCCGAGCGGGACGTCCAGCCGCCCGCCGTAATAGGCGAGTTCGTTGTCTTCGATCGCGGTCACGCCGAAAATGCTTAGCCGTTCTTCGATCCCCAACACGCCGTTGAAATCAACGTTCGCGGACTCGCGCAGCGGGCCGATCGCCTTCGAGCCGCGGTTGTTGAGTCCGAGTTGGGCGCCGATGTACTTGCGTTCGATCGTCATGACGAGGCGCATGGCGCCCGGTTCGCCATCGGTCATACGCTCAAAGGTGTTTGTGGCCTTCACCCCTGCAAGGTCGCTGATGAGCAACAGATAGCGCTCGAGATCCGCCGATTTGAGCGGCCGCGAGGCCTTCAGTTTCGCGGCGTATTCGTCCCAGCGTGCGCTGCGTGTCGACCGGGTGTCGTTGATCCGAACGTCGCCGATGAAGCCCTCGATGACACGAATGAGCAGCGCGCCGTTTTCCACGTCCTGCACCGGCACATAGGCGAGCGAGAGCGCGTAGCCGGCGGCGTCGTAGATCCGCGTGATGGCCTCCGTTGCGGCGAAGACCTGGCCGATCGTGACTTCCTTGCCCACGAGGTCGTTGAACGGTCCCATGAGTACATCGTCGGCGATTGCGTTGTTGCCTTCGATCGTGACGCGCTTCAGCACGAACTTGGTCGATTGCGCGTCCTGAAAGGCGCTGGGCGATTCCATCGAGGGGATGGAGACCTCTGACGGCGATCGCGGCTTGGGCGCGTCCGTGCGTTCGCGTTCGACGACGCCGGGCTGAACGGTGGACGGCTGGGCGTGCACGGGCACCTGCGCGAGCAGGGCGATCGCGATCAATAGACCGGCGAACGGCGAACCGCGGACCGGTTTATTCGAAGAGTTCGCACGCGGCTCCCCACAGCCGCACGTTGCGCACGCGCCCATTCAGTTCCCCCCCCGTTTGTCGCGCGGCCCGCCTGAGCCACTCCCCAGCGGCCGCAAGCGGCGCGCGACAAACGTCTTCCCCGGGGTAGATCAAACGCGTGCTTAGGTGCGCACTTCAATCTATCTCTAGTTGAATGGTGAAATTCGGTTTGGCTGAGACCCGCTTGCACTTTTGAGTTAACTTTGCGCAAGACCTTGTAGTGCGATCGGTTGTCGTTACTTCCGGCAGTGACCGTGTCCCCGCTACTTCAGTCACTCGACAACTGCGGCCGTTGGGTTACACCAACTTTAAGATGCAAGATCCGCTCACGGAGCCTCCATCTCCTCGCCCGAGAGACGCGATTTGATCTCGGCGGCGACGACTTTTGCGTCGGGAGCGGGTTCGCCTTTGATCCAGAGGTATTCGACGTTGAGCGTGCCTTCGCTGATGTAGATGATCGGATCGGCGGCGCCGTAGGCTTGGGTGAGGACCACCTTTTTGATCTGTGTGGTCATCGCGGCTTTTGCCGCTGGATCTGCGCAGACGGTTTTGAACGCGGTGGTGAGGAAGCTCAGGCCGCTGCTCACCAATGCCTGAGCGCCGGCGTCGTCTTCGCCGAAGGCTTTCCATTGGACTTGCAGGTTCGGGCGCGTGCCGCAGGCGGCGGCGATGTCGGATTGCGCCTTCGGGATGACTTCCGCGTCGAAGGCGGCGGTGGCGGCGGCGAAGATGAGTGCTTCAAGCATTTTATTCTGTCCCCATGATCATGCGGCGTTCTTTGGCGTCGTGGCCTTCGCGCGCGGCGGTTTCCGGTCTTATCAAGCTGACGAGGATGCCGATGGCGAAGCCGAGCGGGATCGTGACGACGGCCGGGTTCTTGAGCGGGAAGTAGGCGGCTTCGTAGCCGGCGAGGTCGACCATGATGGTTGGCGAGATCGCGATCAGGATGAGGCTTGCGGCGGTGCCGGTTATGATCGACGCGACCGCGCCTGCTGTTGTGAAGCGGCGCCAGAAGATCGAGAGGACCAGGGCCGGGAAGTTGCCTGAGGCGGCGACGGCGAAGGCGAGCCCCACCATGAAGGCGACGTTCTGGCCTTTGAAGAGGATGCCGAGCAGGATCGCGACGATACCGAGCACGACGGTTGCGATGCGGGCGACGAGGAGTTGTTCTTCGCGCGGGGCGTCGCCCTTGCGGTGGACGGAGACCCAGAGGTCGTGGCTGAGCGCGGCGGCGCCGGAGAGCGTCAGGCCGGCGACGACGGCGAGGATTGTCGCGAAGGCGACCGCGGCGATGAAGCCGAGCAGGCCTGTGCCGCCCAATACTTCGGCGAGCAGCGGCGCGGCCATGTTGCCGCCTTTGTCGACGGCGATGATCGCTTCGCGGCCGACGAGGACCATTGCGCCGAAACCTAAGATGAACGTCATCAGGTAGAAGGCGCCGATGAGGCCTGTGGCCCAGAAGACGGATTGGCGCGCGGCTTTCGCGTCGGGGACAGTGTAGAAGCGCATCAGTATGTGGGGCAGGCCTGCGGTGCCGAACATCAGCGCGAGGCCGAGGGAGATCGCGTCCCAGGGGTTGGCGACTTGTTTGCCGGGGGCGAGGACTTCGCGGCCGTATTGTGTTGCGGCTTCGTTGAAGAGCTTGGCCGGGTTGAAGTCGAATTGCGCGAGCGTCAACACGCAGAGGAGTGCGGCGCCGCCGAGGAGCAGCACCGCTTTGACGATCTGAACCCACGTCGTTGCGATCATGCCGCCGAAGAGGACGTAGGCGAGCATCACGAGGCCGACGATCACCACGGCGAGTTCGTAGCTGATGCCGAACATCAGTTTGATCAGGTTTCCGGCGCCGACCATTTGCGCGATGAGATAGAACGCGACGACGGCGAGTGTGCCGATCGCGGCGGCGACACGAACCGGGGTTTGGCGAAGGCGGAAACTCACCACGTCGGCGAAGGTGTATTTGCCGAGGTTGCGGAGGGGTTCGGCGATGAGGAAGAGGACGACGGGCCAACCGACGAGCCAGCCGGTCGAGTAGATGAGGCCGTCGAAGCCGGAGAGTGAGACGAGACCGGCTATCCCCAAGAAGCTGGCGGCGCTCATGTAGTCGCCGGCTAGGGCGAAGCCGTTTTGGCGGCCGGAGATGGAGCGGCCGGCGGCGAAGAATTCTTCCGTCGTTTTTGTCTTGCGGGCGGCCCAGTACGTTATGGCTAGCGTTATGGCGATGAAGGCGAAGAAGAAGGCGATCGCCGTTATGTTCGGTTCGCCCAGGGTGGTGTTCATTTGTCCTTCCGGTGCAGCTCGGCGAGTTTGGCGTCGAAGTGGGTGTTGGCCCAGCTGGTGTAGATCCAGGTGGTGATCCACGCGCCGACGATGACGAGCGCGCCGAGGAGGATGCCGAGGCTTAAGCCCGGGACGATTTCGGCGGCCATCGCTTCTTTGGCGAAGGCGACGGCGAGGATGAAGCCGAAATAGAGGATGACGACGACGGTCGAGAGCGCGATGGCGATCCGCCAGCGGGATTTGGCGAGGGCGCGCAGTTCGGTCATGCGAAAAATGCAATCCTTGCCGTCACACCGTCACATTGGCGGAAGTCTGCGGTTTCTGCCGTCACGTTGCCATCACATTGCCATCACATGCGTCACATCGAGGTCGCCGGTTTGGTGGGGCGATTATAGCGGGAATCCGCGGCAATTGCACGTGAGGGTGATTGTGTCCCCGCTTTCCTCCCCCGCCAAAGCGGGGGAGGAAAGAACCAGGCGATGTTTGTCTTACCGGGCGAAGACCTTCACCACGGCGCCGCGGCCGAAGCCTACGGCTTTGTAGGCGAGGCTTACGCTTTTCAGGTCGCGCTTTTGGCCTTTGAGGTCGATGGCGCGGGTGCATTGGCCGGGGTTGATCTGGTTGCGCACGGCGAGGTCTTGCTTGCCGCCGTTCTTGAACGTCACGCCCAGGTCGTTGATGCGGACCGCCTGGTTGTAGACGCAGACCATGATCTGCTGGTGACGATCGCGGCCCAAGACCGGGATGGTGTCACGCGTGCCGCGGAAGTTCACGACGCGCTGGCCGACGAGTTCCCACTGCGCGGGGCGATTGAAGTTGCCCGGCTTGCCATACGCCACAGGTTGCACGATCGGCGCGGGCTTCGAAGCTTGGCCGTGGCCGAACGGACCATTGAACGCGGGTGCAGCAAACGACGGCGCGGCAAAGCCAAGCGTCAGAACCGCGGCGGCAAGTGTGATCTTCGTCAACATTTTCAGGCTCCTCGTGTGTGGCCGTCGGGGATCGGCGGCCGGTTTCAACAAATCCATGCACACGAAGATGGGGGTCGGATGCTGTCGGAACGCCGTACGGGACTGACAGACTTCGTTCATCGCGGTCACGCCGTTCAGCTAAAGCCGGTATGCGAGACAATTCGCGACACAATCGTTCATTTAGCTGCCGTTCATGTCGGCGCTGTCATGTATCCACGTCTGCGTGACAGCTGCTGCTTGCGACAGGCTCATACCATCGTGGTAAAGGGTTGCGCCGGGACCGACTGTACAAATTCCGCAGGCAAACGAAACGAATGTGGGAGAACGACTAATGCGAAACGCACTCTTTGTAGGGGCGCTGTCTCTCTTCTCGATGCTCTTTTTGATGATGCCGGTTTCATCGCCGGTGATGGGCACGACCGAAGCGAGTGCAGCGACCATCTGTTGTAAGGCCGGACGAGACGAGTTCTTCACGGGCCGCACGGGCTGCCGTATTCTCGGCGGACGTGAAGTTTCCGATCGCTTCTGCCGCGGCGGCGTCCGTCCTGACGAAGGCGCGCGCGTTTGCTGCAAGCGTGGACGTCACGACTGGTTCACGACGTGGCGTGAGTGCGGCGAAGAAGGCGGCCGCGTCGTCGAACGCCGCGAATGCCGCGACGACACCGCCAATGTCTGCTGCAAAAAGGGCCGCCGCGATTGGAACACGACGTGGCGTGAATGCCGCCGCGCCGACGGCAACGTGGTCGACCAACGCTTCTGCCGCGACGACCGTGGCGACGCCGGCGACAGCCGCCGCATCTGCTGCAAGCGTGGCCGTCATGACTGGTTCACGACCTGGGGCGAATGCCGCCGCGAAGGCGGTAACATCGTCGAGCGCCGCGAATGCCGTGACGACACCGTGCGCGTTTGCTGCAAGAAGGGCCGCCGCGATTGGTTCTCCACCTGGCAGGAATGCCGCCGCGCCGACGGCGACGTGGTCGCGAACCGCTACTGCCGCCGCGACTAACGCGCGCTGCGTATGAATGAAGGAACCGCCGGGGAAGAAATTCCCCGGCGGTTTTGTTTTGGCTTATGCAGGCGCCGTGTTTGCTCCCCTCGCCCTTCCACTTCGGAAGGGAGAGGGGTTGGGGGTGAGGGATGGCACTCCACCCGCCGAGCGGTTTCGGTTTTGCGCAAGGACAGAAAGTGGTTGAGGCCGGTGTGGTGGAGCGCCATCCCTCACCCCCGGCCCCTCTCCCTTCCGAAGTGGAAGGGCGAGGGGAGTCGGTCCGTTCCTAGTCCCTGCCCTTCAACTCGCGCAGGCGTTCTTTGATGGTGAAGCGGATGACTTCGACCGTTGCTTCGATGGCTGCGGCTTCGTCGATTGTGTAGCGCACGACGTCGTAGCCGAAGGTTTTGATGATTTCGGTTCGGCGCTGATCTTGGGCGGTTCGTTCTTCGTGCCAGTAGCCGTCGATTTCAATCGCTAGCTTGGCTTCGGGGCACGCGAAGTCGGCAACGTATGGCCCGATGGGATGTTGGCGGCGGATTTTGAAGCCGCTCTGCCGGTCGCGCAGCGCTTGCCATAAACGATGTTCGAGATCGGTTTCGCGCTGGCGCAAGCGGCGCGCCAAACGGACCTTCTTCGTGGTCGCCATTTTTCAATTTTATCAGACGAGGCGTGGCCTGTGGAACTCCCCTCTCCCTTCCTGTTCTGGAAGGGAGCCGCCTTCGCTAAAAGCTACGGCGGCCTTGGTGGCCAACACTCGCCCGCCGAAGCCTCGGCGAAGGCGGGAGGGGTTGGGGGTGAGGGATGGCCTTCCGCCAGCAGAGCGTTTGGAATTTCGGGGCGGCCTTTGGCTTTCTTTGGCGCACCGGATCGCTATCCCTCACCCCCGGCCCCTCTCCCTTCCAAAACTGGAAGGGAGAGGGGTGATGTGGGCGCCTTACAAATGAGAGGGATGAAGGTGGGGCGCCGTTACAAATGAGATGGGGTGAAGGTTACCGGCGTCGTTTCCCCTCGCCTGGATAACCGGCCACCTTTGCGCTATGTCTTGTTTGTTCTGGAGCGGGGCCCGTAGGCCTGCATTTCAATAAAATTTGCGCAGTTGGCGCGTGCGGATCTTGGGTCCGGGCGCGGTTGTTGCTGCGTGGACGCTGCCGGAACCTTTATGGGAAGAACGCTAATGGAAAAAAAGCAACTGCCGCAGGCCGAAGTGCCGAGATTGTTCAGCACCATGGCCGCCATCTTTTTGGCCGTGATCGCCGTGGCGCAAGGGCTGCGCGCGTTTTACGGTCTTGAGTTAACCGTGGGCGAATACCACGTGCCGATCATGATGAGCTGGGTCGCCGCCGGCATCACGGGGGTTGTCGCGATCTTCGCTTTCAGGGAAGCTTAAGGCGCTCAGGGCGGGGGCCCTGATCCGATCGTTGGGGAGTTTGATGTCGCCGCCGAACGAACTGCCGGGCATTGCCTATAAGGCGTACTCGACGGGAGAGATGCGCGCGGATATCGCGGCGCATGTCGTGGGCGTGCTGTGCGGGGTCGCCGGCGCGCTGGTTCTGATGCTGCAGGCGAGCAATGGGCCGCTGCCGTTGGTGCTGGGCGCGACGCTCTATGCGATCGGGCTGCTCGCGATGCTGGGGTTTTCGGCGGCGTATAATCTTTGCCCGCCTTCGCCGGTGAAGGAACTGCTGCGGCGGTTCGATCATGCGGCCATCTTTGTGATGATCGCGGGTACGTTCACGCCGTTCCTGATGGGGCGCGTCGGCGGGACCGCCGGGCTTGGGCTGCTCGCCTTTGCGTGGGCGGTCGCGATCGCCGGCGTTTGCATGAAGCTGCTTTATCCGCGCCGGTGGGAGCGCGTGACGGTCGCGCTCTACATCGGCTTGGGGTTGTCGATCGTCGTCGTCGCGGATCAGCTGTCGCAAGTGATCTCGCCGGTCAGCGGCTATCTGCTGATCGCGGGCGCGGCGACGTATATCCTGGGCGTCGTGTTCCACCTGTGGGAACGGCTGCCGTATCAGAACGCGATCTGGCACTGGATGGTGCTGGTGGCGGCGTTCCTGCACTACTCCGCGGTCTTCACCGAAGTCGCTGCAGCCACTGCGCGGTAGGTTTTCGCGCGTCAGCGCGATTTCGATTTAGTTTTACCACGAAGGCACCAAGGCACGAAGGGGCAGTGACTCTTCGTGCCTTGGTGCCTTCGTGGTAAAGCTGAGTCACGGCAGCGCGCTGCGCGCGCAGAATTCCCAGCGGCGATTTGGTTTGAATTGGAACCAGCATGCGCGATAACGGCGCATTACTGCCGTTTATCGGAAATTCATTGCTATTTCGGCAGGTCGGGACTATATGTCCGCCTGTGACGGCTGCACAGTTGTGAAGTGCGGACCAAAGGTTTCGCGGATTTGACCCCGCGCGCAAAACGGTTCCCACCCCTCGCTTAGCTTTTCACGACGTCCCGGTATTTCGCCAGGGCGGAACCTAAATGCATACAAGGAATAGCTTACAATGGCTTCGATGACAGGAATGGTGAAGTTCTTCAACGCGACCAAGGGCTTTGGCTTTATCTCGCCGGACGGCGGCGGCAAGGACGTGTTCGTCCATGCGACCGCTGTTGAGCGCGCTGGATTGGGCACGCTTTCGGAAGGTCAGCGCGTATCGTTCGACACCGAGCAAGATCAACGCGGCGCCAAGGCCGTGAATCTTCGCGCAGCGTAAAATTGTTGAGGGGGCGCTTCGCCCCTTCGCAGTTCGAATCGGATCGGCGGCGAAGCGAACGACGCTTCGCCGCCTTTCTCTTTTTTTAAGGGCTTTTGAGACCATGAACCGTGAAACTGAGAAGGAAGCACGCGCGCAAACCGGCGCCGGGCCCCAGATCACCGATATGCGCACCAGGGTGCCGGGCATGGAGGATTCCGCGTTGCTGTCGCTGCGCGTGAACGCCACGCGTCTGATCGCCGACGGCAACGCCAAGCAAAAGGTCGCCGCCAGCGAGCTGTTGCCCGTGGTCGAGGCCGAGATTTTGGCGCGCAAGGAATTGAAGAAGGCCAGCGCGCCGCCGAAAGCGCCGCGCGTGAAGAAGGCGAAAGCGGTCAAGAAGGAAGACGCCGACGAGGAATCGGCTGAGGCTGAGGCGCTGGATTAGCGCTTGGGCGTTGTCGCGGGCGCGATTCAGGACGCGCCGAGCCGGCACGAAGAACACGAGATTCAGAAGTATGGGGCGGCGCAACTAGGCCGCCCCTTTTTTTGTGCCCGGCGCACAAGGCACGCCCTGCCCTTTCAGGATCGATCACGACACCCCTCGCCCTTCCACTTCGGAAGGGAGAGGGGCCGGGGGTGAGGGATGGCCCTCCATGCGCGCGGAAGAAAGAAAGGTTTCACGCCAAGCCGCCAAGACGCCAAGGCGCCAAGGCGCTGTGCATCACGGGAAACACTAGCGCTCACTGGCGCTTTAGATGGCGCTGCGCGCCAAAGAAGAATTCTCAGGGCGCGTAGCGCCAGTAAATCCTCGCAAACGCGCTGCGTTGCCGTTGGTGCAGAGCGCCTTGGCGCCTTGGCGTCTTGGCGGCTTGGCGTGAAACCCTTTTTTCTGCGTTCAACAGAATCTCTGCAGGTGGAGAGCCATCCCTCACCCCCGACCCCTCTCCCTTCCGAAGTGGAAGGGCGAGGGGTGAATGAGAGGCTGCGCGATTCGAATCGATCACATCTGTTGCGACGGTTTTGAAACGTGGGTGCGTTTGCGCACTTGGAACTGCAACTCTGGCGAGTCTATTGCGCACCCGGACGGTTCGTCTCGGAATATCGGAATATAATCCTCTCGCGGAAAGCCGCTGTTTTTCTTGATTCGCGAGCATTGATGAGTGGTGTGAAGTAAAGATTCGCGCGCGCAGAGGTTGGCGTTGCGTAAATCACCCACTGAATCCAATAACGCGCAAACAGAGCGCGATCGCACTGCTTCACATTCCGCGAATCACAGATAGTCCGTCGCGACACGAGCGATTCCGACAGGGTGTCTCCCACCCGGCCGCTCCTGACACAGAGACGTGCCTCAAACTTCCTCCGGCTAACGGTTTGGATTTTCGCGCAGCCACTCAACGAGCGGCGCGAGGTACTAAGGGGATGGAACAAGCGTGAGTTCGAACGAAAACCTCTACCGCTTCACAGCCGCCATCGGCGCGGCCGCCGTGGGCATCGTGCTTTCGACCTCGCTGGCGCTCGCCACGGGCAGCGGCGGCGAGGGTGGAGAAGGCGGCGAAGGGGGTGAGGGCGGCGAAAGCGGCACCTTCGGTTTCGGCGACAGCGCGCAGATCGAAGTGACGGGCGAGATTCCGCCGACCTGCGAATTCACTACCCTGCCCGATCAAACCTCGTTCGGCCAAATGGTGACGGACCAGGAGGAAGACCTGGGCGACCTCGGCTTCACCTGCAACATCGCGACGTCGAGTGCGGTGAACCTGACGGTGAAGTCCCAGAACGGCGCGCTGAAGCGCGTCGGCGGGACCGAGACCGTGCCCTATCAGATCAAATGGGAAATTCAGGGACCGGGCGCGTACGCGACCATCCCGACGAGCCCGCTGTCTTTCAACCTGCTCTCGGGAACGAGCGGCACGCAAGAACTCGGTGCTTACAAACTCAAGGTGACCGGCCCAACCGTCGGCGTGGTCGCCGGATATTACAAAGACCTCATCACCTACACGATTTCACCTTGAACGAAATTTGAATCCGGACGCCGCACAGCGCCCGGACGACCTCCAGCGGGGGGAGACTGCCAAAGAGCAGCTACCGGTTCGGAGAGTCAGACGTGCCTCCTGATGAAACCAAGAAAAGAATGGAGACCTTCATGCGTAGAATTCTTCTGGCCACCGCCGCGCTTGCGTTCAGCGCCGGTATGGCAATGGCGGCGGATGATGCCGACATCGAAATCACCGCGGAGCAAGAGATGCTGTGCGAGATCACTCAAGTCTCGGGCAGCATCCCACTAGCGGGTGTGAACGTTGGGGTTCAAGGCGTGTTCAATTACACCTGTAACTTCGAAGGCTCGCCACACTTCATCTTCACAAGCACGAACGGCGGCGTGTACACGTCGGAGAACGGCACGGCAACGGCCGACTACGGCATCTTCCTCAACGACCAGACGCCCGCTGTGAGCGGCTTCCCCACGCCCAGCACCTGGCTAAAGGCGAGCGACTCCACGACCGGTGCAGAGTTTGACGGGATCTCGCTGTCATCGCCGCCAAACGACGAGATGGTGACCGAATTCTGGGTCGGCTTGGTCGAAGCTCTGCCGGTAGCCGGCAGCTACTCCGACACGCTGTCGATCAACATCACACCGTAAGCAACATGAGGCGGCGCGGACGCGCCGCCTCCAACCAATTCCGGGCTGGGTTCCGAAGAGGGGACGGACCGGAATCACCTCCAAACCGGATGAATTCACTCCGCAGGACGGAGACGACCGGTTCGGAGAGTGCGAAGTGCATCGCATATCAACCCTTGAATGATTGGAGAGACATCATGCGTAAGGTCTTGCTTGCTTCGGCTGCCCTTCTTATCAGTGCCGGCTCAGCGCTCGCTGCTGGCAGCGCGACGGTCAATGTTTCGACGACGTTGGCCGAGAGTTGCTCGATGACGGAGCCCGGCGACATCACGTTGTCGAGCAACGCTATCGGCGGCACTGGATCGAGCTCGTTCGACGTCAGCTGCAACTTTGTCGGCACGGGTACGTCACCTCTGAACGTGACCCTTACAAGCCAATTCGGCGGCGTTAAGAGCGGTGCGACGGTCGTTGACTATACGATCGCGTTTGAAAGCGGCAGCGCTTCGGCGTTTTCGACGCTGACGACACCGCTCGTAGTCCCGAGCAGCGTCGTCGCCGCGAATACGGCGGAGACGAAGTCCTTTAGCGCTACGCTTCTCGCTCCGGTCGTCATCGCTGGCTCGTACAACGACGTCGTGACCGTCGCTGTCAGCCCGTAATAGTTGCTTGCGTCGAACGCCTGGTGCTCTCCGCGTGGGCAGATTTTGCCCACGCGACCTAGGCCCAGCAGTCGGCGCATGGAACGACGTGCCTTGGTCCAGTGAACCCCAAAGGGGGAAACACAATGAAAAGAATCCTTATTCTGGGCTGCGTGGCGATATTTCCGTTCTTCGGTTCGCAGAGTCTTGCGGCCGGAACCGGAGATGCGACGGTTTCAACGACGCTTGGACAAACCTGCGCCTTCACGTCCGCGCCGCCATCAATCGTCGCAATCAACCCGACACCAGGCGAAACAAACATCGGTCGCCTGGGCTACACGTGCAACTTCGTCGGGAGCGCATCGCTGGTGCTTCAATTACCCGATGGCACCAACCTACGAAACGGATCTAACACGGTACTGTACGACGTTTTTTGGGGTATCCCGCCCAATCCGCTGACACCGGGGGCGTACCAGAACTGGCCGTTCCCGGCGAACCTAGCATTCAGTTGGAACACAGCGGGTACTGCCAACAACGAGATCGGTGGCGATTTCTACATCAGATTGAATACCGCCCCCACGATCGCCGGCACCTATACAAGCGTCATCTCATACACGCTCAGTCCTTAAGGGATAAGTGGGGCGCGAGCGTTGCTCGCGCCCTGCGAATCAGTCGATGAAGGGCAAAATACGACATCAAAATGCATGTCACCCGCGGAATGACGGCTCGGTCTCGCTTGTCGCTCGCGGTTCCTTCGATTCACGCAACGAGACCGGTGGGAGATTTGCATGCTGAAGACATTGAAATTCGCCGCAGCCGCCGCCGTCGCCCTAGGGATCGCCGGAATCGCGCACGCCTATCAGGTGTCGCCGATGATCTATGACATGACGCCGACGGGCAAAGGCGCCTCGACCGTCATTCGCGTCAACAACACCAACTCGACGCCCATCACCGTCGAGCTTCAGGCCGAGAAGCGGCTGTTCGACCCCGCCGGCAAGGAATCGCGCGAGGCGGCCGACAAGGACTTTGTTCTGTTCCCGCCGCAGGCCGTGATCGCGGCGGGCGCGACGCAGGCCGTGCGCGTGCAGTATGTGGGGCCGACGGCGCTGACCAAGTCCGAGACCTACACCATCACGGTCAAGCAGGTGCCGGTGAAGCTGCCCAATGACGGGAAGTCGGGCGTGCAGTTCGTGTTCAACTTCTCGACCGTCGCCAACATCGTGCCGGAAGGCGCGAAGCCTGCGGTGGAAGTCGCCTCGGTGGAGCCGGGCGCGAAGACGCTGAAAGTGACGCTGAAGAACGCGGGCAACAAATACGCGAACCTGGCGCTGTCGAACGTCGAGCTGTCGGGCGGGACGTTCAAGAGCGTCGTCAAGGACGAAGCGTGGCGCAAGGCTCTCGGCACCAGCTGGATCCTGCCCGGCGGCACGCGCGTCGTCGAACTGCCGAAACCCGACAAAGCGCCGGCGGACTTGAACGCGAAGTTCAACCTCGTCGAAGCAACGCCGTAAGCGGCGGCGGGCGGGCGCGCTCATGTTCCGCGTTGGTGCAGCGTCGCCCCCCTCCACCACCGCTTCGCGGTGGTCCCCCTCCCCCGCTAAAGCGGGGGAGGATGAGGTGCGCCGTCGTTTATCCTCCCCCGCTTTAGCGGGGGAGGGGGACCGCGTCAGCGGTGGAGGGGGGCGACGCGCGCTCATCCTCTTCGCGTGCGCGCTGCTCGGCGCCTCCCCTGCCCTGGCCGATGCTGCTTTGCGTGGGCCGGTGGCGGAGGTTCGCGGGACGACGGCTTCGGACGAGGTGCAGATCGCGCAGACGGTGCGCACTTATAACCTCACCTTGCCGCTGATTTTTCAGGGCGCGTATCTCGGCGACGTGCCGGTGGCGGCTTCGCCCGATGGGCATATCGCCGTCAACGTCGAGCGGTTCATCGGGTTGCTCGGCGAACGCTTGTCGCCGGAGATGACGGCGGCGTTGAAGCTGTTGTCGGGCGGGCAGCAGATCGTGGCGATCGAAGCGTTTCAGCCGGCGGGCATCGTCATCGCCTATGACACCGCGAAGCTGGAACTGCGCGTCACCATTCCCGTCGATCAGCAAGGCGGGCAGTCGCTGTCGGCCGTCGACGAGACGGATCGCGGGCGGCCGACGTTGGTCACCATCGATCCGGCCGTTGTGGCGGCCTCGCTGACCATGACGGCGCGGCAGGCTTATGTGTGGTCGCCGTCGTCGTCGCAGGGCTGGGATCCGTTTCGCGTGTCGGCCGACTTTGCCGGGAATATTTTCGGGCACGAGGGTTTGTATTTCTTCGCGCAGGGCGAATACGACGAGGCGGCGAGCGATCCGTTTCATCGCGGCAACGCGGTGCTGATGTACGACGATACGGACAATGCGCTGCGCTATTCCGCGGGCGACGTGACGCCGGTGCCTGCGGGGTTTCAGTCGTCGCCGATTTTGGGCGGGCTGTCGTTCCAGCGGCAGTACGGCGAGCTGCAGCCGTTTCGCAACGTGCGGCCGTCGGGGCTGTTCCGCTTTTCGCTGGATCGCGCAGCGACGGTGGACGTGGTCGTGAACGGGACCGTGATCCGCACGCTTAGGCTTGAGGCGGGGCAGTACGACCTCAAAGACTTTCCGCTGTTCAACGGGTTGAACGACGTGGAGCTTTACGTCGTCGACGAATATGGGCGGCGGCTGATTGCGGCGTTCTCGCAGTTCTTCTCCGCGAAGTTGCTGTCGCCGGGGATTTGGGAATTCGGCGCGACCGCGGGCTTGCCGCAGATCCGCGACGAGACCGGCGACGGGCTGCAATACGACGACAACAACGCGACGTTCTCGGCCTACGCGCGATACGGCTTGCTCGACGACATCACCGTCGGCGGCAATTTCCAGATGGATCAGCTGCAGTGGCTGGCGGGGGCCGAGCTCGGCTGGGCGACGCCGATCGGCACGCTGGGCGTCGTCACCGGGTGGAGCGATATCGACGGCGCGCTCTCCGGGCATTCGTATTTGGTCAGCTATGAGGCGTCGGCGGAGGAGATCGGGTTCTTCAGGAACCCGCAGGTGAACCTCTCCTACCTCTACACCAGCGAGAGTTTCGCCAGCGTCGGGACGCCGGTGCCGGATGAGCCCGTGGAATATGAGCTGCGCGGGCGGTTCTCGACGCAGTTGCCTTATGACTTCGGTTTGGGCGTGTCGGCGTCGTTCACGCAGGGGCGCGATCTGGAGCCGAACGAGGCGCGCTATGGCATTTCGGTGAGCCGGAATTTGGGCTTTGCCGACGTGACGGCGTCGAACGAGCGGACGGAGCGCAACGGCGAGCTGGACGACAACCGGTTTCTGCTGTCGCTCTCGATCCCGCTCTCGGACCGCGAGAATGTGCGCGCGTCCTATGACTCGCAGAACGATCAGTATCAGGCCGAGTATTTGCGCTTTCAACGGAACGAGCTTGGCGATTACGGCGTGCGCGCGTCGGTGCTTCGCGACAACGACCGGCTGACGGGCACGGGCGAGTTCGCCTACAACGCCAACCGCTTTGCGGCGCTGCTGCAGCACGACGCGATCGCGGACAATGCGATGTCGGAGATCCAGTCGCAGCGCACCTCTTACACCCTCGGCACGCAGCTGGCGTTTGCCGACGGCGACATTGCGGTGGGGCGTCCCGTCGGGCAGCGCTTCGCCATCGTGCGCGCGCATGAGACGCTGGAAGGCTCGGCCGTCGGCGTGACGCAGAACAAAGGGTCGAAGTCGCGCGAGGCGGAGACGGATTTCTTCGGGCCCGCGTTGGTGAGCGCCGGCGGTTCGTATCAGCCGCAGAGCGTCTACGTGGACGTCGAGGATTTGCCGGCCGGCTATAACGTCGGCACGGGCCAATACGATTTGTTCCCGGGCCCCGCCTCCGGCTACGCGGTCACCGTGGGCTCGGACGCGTCGCACGTCGTGATGGGCAATCTGTTGGCCACGGACGGGAAGCCTCTGTCGCTGCTGGGCGGCGAAGTGCGGGCGGTCGGGCGCGAAGGGTTCAAGCCGGTGCTGGTGTTCACGAACAGCGGCGGGCGGTTCTTCGCCGAAGGCCTCGCGCCCGGCAAATACCAGATGGTGCTGGGCCCCGCGCTCGACATCGTCGTCGACATCGAAGTGCCGGACGGCAGCAAAGGCGTGATCGACGTCGGTACGATCACGGTCAAAGAAAAAGGGAATTGATCATGGATGCGCTCGCTAACCGTGACGACCGGAAGGTGCTTCGGATCTCCCCTCGCCCTTCTGTGAAGGGAGAGGGGTTGGGGGTGAGGGATGCTGCCACGCGGAGCGTTTGTCGTGTCCCCGAAACGTTTGGGCAAGCTCAGCTGGGTGACGGGACCTTCCCTCACCCCCGGCCCCTCTCCCTTCCTAAAGGAAGGGCGAGGGGAGTTGTGGTTGCCGCTCTCGCGTCCGTGCTACTGACGACGCCCGCGTTTGCCACCGGCGGCGGCGGGTCGTCGTCGTGCAGCGCCACGATCGGCGCCGTCTCTGCCGTGCCGACAGTCGTCTACGATCCGTTCGACGGTGTGTCGGCGAGCGTTGTGTTTACCGTCGAGGCGGTGAACCAGTCGGCGGAGGCGTGCAATCTGTCGCTGGCGGTCGCTAGCGCCGGGTCGTCGAGCACGCGCTATTTCCGCAGGATGGGCGACAAGTTGCGCTATGTGGTCGAGACGACCGACGGCGACGATTATGAGAACGACATCGGCGAGCCGCGCGGGTGGCATTCCCTGCAGGGCGGCGTCGGCAAGACGAAGCTCATCACCGTCAAGGTCAAGGTGCCGTCGGGCCTGATCGCGCCGGCGGGCGATTACAGCAATATGCTGAGCTTCAAACTCTATCGCGCGGGCGGCGGCGGACTCGGGACGGTGGCGACCGCTCCGGCCAACGCCGTGGTCGAAGGGCGCGCGCAGGTGAACATTGCGGGCGCGTCGGGCTCTTGGGGCGCGTGGAGCGTCGACGAGTTGGACTTCAACACGCTGAACACCGGCGAGATACGGTCGGCCCGGGTGCAGGTGCGCGCGACGAGCGGCGTTACGATCCAGGTCGTCTCGCAGAACAAGGGCAAGCTGAAGCACAAGACGCTGCCGGCCGTGGTGCCGTATGCGCTGAAGCTGAACAACGTCACCATGGTGCTGGATCCGGGGCCGGCGGAGACCGACGTTTCGCCGCCGGTGTCGCTTGACGGGACGAGCTATCCGATGGTGGTCACGATCGGCGACGTGAGCGGGCGTCCGTCGGGCACGTACAAAGACCTGCTCACCATCACCGTGACGCCGGAGTAGAGGGCCATGAGGGGAAACATCATGCCGCGCAAGGAAGCGTTAGCACTTTCCTCCGACTCTCTCGGCGGACGATCGAGGGATGCAAGGATGAAGCCTGTGATGAAGGCGGCGGCGGTCGTCGCCCTGTGCCTCGCCGTTGCGCCGGCGTCGGCGGATAGCGCGCGCGTCGAAGTGCGCGCGACGGTGCCCGTGTCGTGCAATCTCCAGCACGGGGACGGAGAGGTGGTGACGTTGAGGCCGCTTCTCATGCGGATGCCGATCACCCGCGACTGCAACACGACGCACACCGTGACGGTGACCTACGACCCCGACGTGTTGAGCAACCCGAACCTTCTCGTCATGGCGCTGGGTGCGATTACGCCGACGTCCAAGGCGCCGGGCGTGGTCACCTTCGCCAACCTGCCCTACACGAACTCGACCCGCATTCTGCGCATCGGCTACGCCGGGCCGGAGGTCGAGCGCGTGGGGATCCGGGACTCGGTCGGGATTGACGTGTCGCCGGATTGAGGAGTGCTGCATGCCTTAGGCGCCAGTCGCTCGAGATCGGCACGTGTCCGTAATTCTATTGCGCCTCCTGCAAAGCGGCAGGCTTGCTCCTAACCGGTCACTCGAGGCGGTGCAGCCATGCGGCTCCAATTCGCCGGAAACGGTCATTGGTATTGTTTGGGCGTGGGCTTCCCTTTCGCGCTTTTTAGGCTCGGCTTGGAGTTAGCCCGTGTCCCGGCTTAGCATGATCTGCAATCCGCACGCCCCAGCCGAAAGTCTTCATGACCGACGCCCAAGCCCGCAAGCTCGCCACCATCGTCGCGCTGGACGTCGCGGGCTATTCGGCGCGCACCGAAGCTGACGAGGCGAAAACAACCGCGGAAGTAGCCGCGCTGCGCAAGGTGATCGAGGGCATAGCCGCGCGCCACGGCGGTCGCGTATTCAACACGGCCGGTGACGGCTTCATGTTGGACTTTGGGTCGAGCCTTGCCGCTGTCGAAGCCGCGTTAGAACTCGCCGAAACGTGCGAACCGAAAGTGCGCGTCGGCGTACACCTGGGCGACGTTGTGGTGCAACCGAATGGCGATCTCCTCGGCCACGGCGTCAACGTCGCTGCGCGCCTCATGGCGCAATCGTCGCCAGGCGCAGCTTTGGTCTCAGCGACTGTTCGACAAACGATCCGCGGCCCGATCGCCGATCGCCTGCAGTCGCGCGGCATGCTCAAGCTCGACAAGATGGCCGAGACGATCGAGGCGTTTGCGCTGACTGTCGCCGCATTGGCGACCGGGGCGACGCGGCCGAAGGATGCCGAACCCATCCTTACCGTGCTGCCGTTCGACAATTTGTCGACGGATCCCGAGATGCAATTCTTCTCCGACGGCATCAGCGAGGAGATCATCCAACGTTTGTCGCGCGGCGCGAAGCTGAAGGTCATCGGACGCACGTCGAGCTTTCAGTTTCGCGGCGAGAAGAAGAGCGAGGCGGCGCGCACGCTGAAATGCAGCCACTTGCTCGACGGCTCGGTGCGCCGGGCAGGCGCACGCGTGCGCATCGCCGCCCATCTCGTCGAAGCAGCGTCGCACACCACCCTGTGGTCGGAGCACTATGACCGCGGCCTCGACGATACGTTCGCTGTGCAGGACGAGATTTCCGAAGCGATTGCCGGCGCCCTGCACCAGACGTTCACGAGTTTTTCGACCAAGGCTATCGATCCGGTGGCCTACGACCTCTATCTGCGCAGCAGCGTCAAGTTGTATGCGCCGCCGGAGTTGCGCGCGAGCATTGGACTGTTGGAGGCCGCTCTCCAGCGCGCGCCCGACTTCGCGGAGGCTTGGGGAAGGCTGGCATATCTCCGCGCCTGGGCGCGCTTGTTTCAGCCGTTCGCGGAACGCGCCGCGTCTGCCGCCTTGGTGACGCGCGAAGCGGAACGAGCTCTGGCGCTCGACCCGCAAAACGTCGATGCCCTGACCGCGCAATATTTCAACTTGCCTCCGTATGGCAGTTTCATCGCGTTGGACGCGACAATGGAGCGCGTTCGACGGGCGCCGGGTCGCGGCGAGGGGCAGATTTATGTCGGCTGGCATGCCCGCACGATCGGACGGGCCCGCGAATGCGCCCAGATTACGGAGGAGTTTTATTCGTCAGATCCGCTCAACCCGATGTTGGTGATGATGACGTCGATGGCCCGAATGGCCATCGGACAAGTGGCCGAGGCGATCCCGCTTCTCCAAGACCTCATGGCACGCTCGCCGGGAATGACTTATCCGGTCGCGACTCTGCTGCGCGCCTTCGCCCTTTTGAACGATTGGCCGGCGGTGGACAGGCTGCTCGCACCGGCGGCGAACCTGGCGGGGCGCGAGTTCGAGGACGGCCTGATATTCGTCCGCGCCAAGCGCAACCCGACGGCGGAGAACATCGGCGCGATGTGCGATGCGCTTGAAGCACATGTCGCAAGGACCGGCTCGGTGGATGTCACGCGGCTTGTGTATGCGGCTCACCTGGGCCTGGTTGACGATGTCTATCGCGTCGTCGAAAGCGCCCACCTTGGACCGCGGGGCACCGCCGACGACATGATCGGTCCGGACGGCTACCGCACCGGTATGCTGTTTTGGAAAGGGATGCCGGAAATCCGGAACGATCCGCGCTTCGTGCGGCTCTGCGCCCGCCTCGGCCTCGTCGAGTTCTGGCTCGCGACACAAAAATGGCCCGACTGCGTAGACGAGGTGCCCTACGACTTCAAGGCCGCGTGCGAAAAGGCGCGGAGCATTCCAAAGGAGGCTTTCGCGTTTTGAGCGCCACGGCCCGCAATCTCGCCTCCGTCGTGCCCCTCGCCTCGCTCTCCGGCGCTGCTTGGCATTAGCCGACGTCCGCGCGTAGCATGATCTGGACCGTGAAACTCTCCGTCGATGGCCCGTGTGGAAGACCACACCCAATCCCGCAAACTCGCCACCATCGTGGCCCTCGACGTCGCCGGTTACTCGGCGCGGACGGAGGCTGACGAGGCGCGTACGACGGCGGAGGTGGCGGCGCTCAAGAGGGTGATCGAAGGGATCGCCGCCCAGCGCGGCGGACGCGTGTTCAATACCGCCGGCGACGGGTTCATGCTGGAGTTCGGCTCGAGCCTTGCCGCGGTTGAAGCGGCGTTCGAGCTTGCGGAAACGTGCGAGCCCAAGGTCCGCGTCGGCGTGCACCTGGGCGATGTCGTCGTGCAGCCCAACGGCGACTTCCTGGGCCACGGCGTCAACGTCGCCGCGCGGTTGATGGCGCAGGCCGTTCCCGGGACGGTTCTCGTCTCGGCCGACGTCCGCAACACGATCAGGGGACCGCTGGCGCAGAGCCTGCATTCAAAGGGGACGGTCAAACTCGCGAAGATGGCGGAGGCGATCGAAGTCTTCGCTTTGGTGCCGGGCGCGCCCATCAAGCGCGGCCTCACGGCGCAGGTCAAAAACCTCTGGGCCAAGCGTAAGACCTTATCGTGGGCGAACCTTGCGATCGCCGCGACCGCCGCCATCGCTGTTGCGGCCGTTGCGGGTTGGACGCTTCTCATTCCGCACGGCGGGCAACCGCCACCTCAGGCCGCAATCTCCGAGGCCTCGATCGCGGTCCTTCCCTTCGCCGACCTCTCGCCGGCCAAGGACCAGGCGTACTTCTCCGACGGCATGGCGGAGGAAATCCTCAACGTGCTCGCCAAGGTGAAGAGGCTTGATGTCGCTTCGCGCACCTCGTCGTTCCAATTCAAGGGCCAGGAGCTCGGCATCCCCGAGATCGCCAAGAAGCTCAGCGTGCGCCACGTCGTCGAAGGCTCGGTCCGCAAGGCGGGCGCGACCCTGCGCATCACGGCGCAGCTCATCGATACGCAGACGGACCGGCATCTGTGGTCGGAAACGTTCGACCGCCCGCTCACGACGGAAAACATCTTCACGATCCAGGACGAGATCGCGCGCGCCATCGTCAAGGCTCTGAACCAAACCATGGGTGCCGGTGCTGCCGCGCAGGTGCGCGTCGTGCCTGCGACCGACAATTTGACAGCCTATGATCTGTTCCTTCAGGCCCGCCCCTTGTTCTTGGCTCGGCGCGATCTCGACAGGGCCGAAGCGTTTCTCGCGCGCGCCGTCGAACAAGACCCGAATTACGCCGACGCGTGGGAAATGCGGGCGGCGTTGCAACCGCTCATGGTCGAATATGGCTACTCTTCCGCGTCGCCGGCGGAGATCGAACAGCGCTTGGTCGAGTTTGCGAACCGTGCGCTCGCGATCAATCCGCAAAGCGCTTTGGCGATCGCGGCGCTTGGCAAATTGAGAATGACGGACGCTCAAGATCGGCGCAAACCCGGCGACTACGAAGCGATCATCGCCGACTTCGAACGCGCGATCGCGATCGATCCGCGCAATGCGTCCGCGCTCAACTGGCGCGGACTTGTTTATGCCGATGTCGGAAACCTGGAGGTGGCGTTGGCAAGCTTCAATCGCTGCCTGGAGATCGAGCCCTATTATACGCCTTGCATGTCGAACCAGGTCGAGGTTCTTGCTTCCATGGGCCGCGATACGGAAGCGCTGGCAGCCTATCGGAAAGCGTTCGACAGGGGCTTCGTCAGTTTCTATTTCGCATTCCACCTCTTGGCGCGCACCGGCCAAGAGCATTTGTTCAAGGCCGCGAGCGGATCGCCCGGCCTTCTCTTCGGCTGGCGCCGTCATGACGAACTCTACGAAGCCCACCGCCACCCGGAGCGGGGTCACCCGGAATTGATCGCCGACATTCGTAGGTTCAGCGCCGCGAGGACGAGGCCCATTCCCCAGGCCGATCTTGCAGAGCTGCTTGGGCCGCTGGGCTTCTACGACATCACGCCGACCCCGGCCATTTTTTGGGACGCGGCTTTTGCCGGGTATCGGCGGTCGGAAAAGTTCAAAAACACCGTCAAGAATTTCGGCGTCTACGCCTATTGGCGTAAGCACGGCTTCCCGCCGCAGTGCCGGGCGGTGGGGGCTGATGACTTCATCTGTGATTGAAGCTGAGCGGCAGTGCAAAAGGCCAATTTCGGACGGCCGAGCCACGCTCAAGACAAGCCCGGTTGAATGCCCGCTTAGGCCAACAATACGTCAAGGTGGCCACTTTCGGCGGACGACAGCGATGTGAGTGTGGGGGATGAGGGCTCGGTCGAGACTGACGTGTCGATGGATTGAGAGTGCTGCTTCTCTTGGGCCATTAGCTGCCCCGGGTGCGGCCATCCTTTTCCTCGGCTCCTGCTTTCGTGAGCAGCTGCGTCGCGGCGCGGGCTTCTTCTTCGCTGATGCCGCTGAACAAGGCGCGCGCGATTCTTTTCTTCAATCTCGGAACCGCGTTCGCTGCTTCTCGGCCTTTTGGCGTGATGCGCTCTTGCGCGCGCCCCATGCTTGGCAGTCGTACGGCAGATCTGGCTCGCTGCAGAAGTCGGGCCAATGGCCGGTCGCCCGCCAGTAACTCACGAGACCGAGGCGTTCGGCGAGCGCAACGAAGCGCATGTCGGCGCGAAACGCCTTCATTTCCGGATAGAATAGGAACATATGCGATTGCCGCGTCCGGGGCAGCGGCTCCTCCATCGCGGCGTAGGCGGCGTCGATGTCGCCCTGCCTGGCGAGCATACGAATTTTCCAATCGCCCTTCATTGCGACAGCGCATTCGGGCGTGAGTCCACGAAAGCGCGGCGCATCTCGGACGAGGGCCGTCAGATGCGTTTCGAAGCAAGCCAGGTCATCCGTTCTTGATGCGTCCGCGGCCAGCGCCTGGAGTTTCGGCAGCGCGGTCGACGGATCATCCCACCACGTAGCGACGACCCAGCGTGCGTCACGCGCCCAGTCGGGCTTTCGGACGGCAAGACGATCGATGAGTTTGTTCGCTGACCGAAGGTCGCCTGCCATCGCGTGGAGAAAAGCCCCGTTGATGAGTGCGCCGACACTGTCATCCACGCGCGTCAGCGTCTCTCGCGCGGCACCCACGCGGCCGACCTCGCGTAACAGCAGACTGTATTCGATCCGGGCCAGGACATGATCGGGGTCGATGGCGAGAGCCCGTAGCAAGTGGCCTTCGCGCTCATGATGGCGCACTTCTGCGCCGATGCGCTTGCCGAGCGCGGCGTGGGCGTACACAGCGTTCGGATCCAGAGCCAGCGCGCGCGCGGCCGCCGCGCGCATCTGCGTCGTCATCGAAGCCGCCTCGTCACTCAAATAATCCAGTCCCGAGGCCTGGGTGGCGAGCGCATAGGCGCGCAGCGCATGCGCGCCGGCGAGCGTGGGCGTGCGGTCGATGAGGCGGCGCGTGATCTCGAGCGCGCGGACATCCTGCACACCGATGGCCTCGCACGCGCTCAACAACATCGGAAAGACATCGCGCGAAAGGGTGCTTCTGGCAGCCGCCCGTTCGCCCAAGCCGCAGCGAAGGGCGATGGCGACAAGCCGGGCGAACTCTTCGTCTATGCCGACAGCATCCGCCGTTGGGCGTTCCGTGACCCCTGTCCACAGCACAGCGCGGTTTTCGCGGCTGCTGATCGCGCCTTTGATCACCGTATTCCCGCCCTCGATGTCGACAGTGCCGGTCACGAGCAGTTCGGCGGCGGGCGGCGACGCGGCGTCCGTCCCGGAAGGCGATCCGCTCAATAGGGTCGGTACGCTTCCCGCGGTGAGCCGGCGCGCGACCGCCTCACCCGCGCGTCGCGAAAGCCGTGTCATTTCCGCGTGGCCACTCAGATCCTCGAATGGCACGACAAGGACGGACCCTTCACCGAGCGCGGGGTCGCGCGCTCTTCCCGAGTTCATGGCCCATGCCGTTAAGATCGCGATGAGGGCTAGGGCAACGCCGGCGGCGGCGATTGTTGCGCGACTTAACATGCTGCGATGCCGCTCAAAGGCGTCTGCCGGTGGCGCGGGAGCAGGTGCGGACCCATTCGTCGGCGGCGCCTCCAGCCGAAAGCCGACACGCGGCACGGTCTCGATCTTGAACTGCGGCGGATCGGCGGCGCGCGCGACGAGGCGCAGCTTTGCTATGACGCGTGCGATCGCGTCGTCGCTGACGGCGCGGCCAGCCCAACATGCCTCGATCAACTGGTCGCGCGAGACCGTTCGTCCTTCCGATCTGTGGAGCGCGACGAGGACCTCCATCACGCGCGCTTCGATCCGCTCGTCTGCTCCCGCAAGTCCGATGGTGCACTGCGAAGGCCTGACAAGGAGGTCGCCCAGGCGGAAGTCGACTTCGCTTACCAGGTCGATCCGCTTAGAGGGGCCACTCATCGTGGGCAATTCGCACCTGTTGAGCCAAAAGTCCGAAAAAGGTCGGAGAAAAGTCCTGACGGGTACACGACCCGCGTGCATGTTCGGATGTCGATAGGTGCAACCGTAAGGCCGCGCGATGCGGGGACGCAATCACCCTCTGGGCCACGGGGGGTCGCTTTGCGATGTGGCCATACGCCCTCCGCACAGCCGCCAGGGGAAAACAGGATGAAACTGACGCTCACTCGCATTGCCTTGGTCGGGCATCTGCGGGTTGGCACAGCGCAAGCAACGGTCTTTCCACCGAAGGGCGGGCCAGGGGACCGCAGCGAGGAGGTTCGCTGCCCCGACGGGCATGTCCCCGTCGGCTTCTCGGGACGGATGGGAAGTTGGGTCGAGCAGATCAGCTTGATGTGCGCGCGTCTCGTGATACCGGGATTCACAACCCAAGATGCTTTTGTGCTTCGTCCGCCTGGGCCGGCGCGCAGTTGCGTTTGCTGAACGGTTGCGCGGTTAAGCGTGCCAACAAAAGGCCCTGGAGGCCGAGGGGAGTCGATGCAGTCGGTACCGAGAATCCTAAAGGCCTGGATGGCGACGCTCGTATTTTTGGCATTTCTCGCCAATAGCACAGAGTCGCAGGCCGCCAATGTCAACTGCCTCATCTACGCGTCGAAGGCCGTCCGAGCGGCACAAACCAATGCCAAAACCTGCAGATCCACCGGTCCACAATGGACGTTGGATTTCAACGCGCACTATGGATGGTGTCGGACAGCATCGCAGGTTCAACGCGATCAAGAAGAGGCCGCACGCCGTGACCGGCAAGCGTCGTGCCGGATCGGGTCGGTCAGTCAAGCGCTGGTCAACGGCGATCCGGTGCCGGTCAACGTGCAGAAAGAGTTGGGGCTGGTATCGGTTTCAGGCACATGCAGCGGCACCCTTCTAAATCGATACAACGTTCTCACAGCCGCACACTGCATCACGACGACCGGAAAATTTGGACCCGGCGCCCCCACACAGCCTCTAGACCAAATCACCGTCACAGCGAGCTGGAGTCCCAAATCTTTCTCGGCCCGGCAAATCGTGCGTTACGACAGCATCCCGCTTTGTCCACCCAGCCAGCAATGTCCGAGCGGACTCGACGTTGCACTTATCATGCTCGGCGCTGACGCGGCCGAGCTGGGCGGCAAGGTCAAACTGCTTTACGCAGCATCACCGCGCGAGGCGACGGACACTTCCCTTCAGGTACAATCCTACGGGCAGGGTCTCGCCATCATGGCTCTAGAGGGCCCCCCCCAAGTTCCTGGAGCCTTTGACGACAACTACAGGAGCGGTGTTTTCCCGATTCTGGAAGGCTCAGACATTGAGTACTTCCTCACCCCAAATTCACGCGCTCAAATCATCGGCGGTGGCGATAGCGGCGGGGCCGATTTCGTGCTTTCCCCCAACGGAACCTTGCTTGGGATTCTTGGCGTCCACAGCAAGTGTTGGTTCGACTACGCAACAGGACGCATGGATCTGCCCAACGGCAATGCAGATTGGCAATGGGCGAAAGATATCTGGGTGTGCAAAAGCGACGCGATTCACACCATCCGTAACAATATTCTGAGTGCGATCTCAGGCGCGCCGCCAACGAAAATGGGAGCTGGCGGCGTGACCGAACGCGGGCCACTGGCTCCAACCCCGCCCGACACGGGCGGCGCTGCCCAGCGGGAGGATGGAGGCGTTGCGGGCGTACCAACGAGCGCCGGCTGCAGCCCGCCCTTCGTGCAGCGCAAGGCGCGGCCTAGCGATGCGGTGTGCGTGACGCGAGAGTCGTTTGCGACCGTGCAGGACGAAAACGCGACCGCGTCGTCGCGTTGGGACGCGAACGGCGCTTACGGCCCCAACACCTGCATCGCGGGCCTTGTTTGGCGCGAGGCCTTCAACGGGGACACAGTGTGCGTCACACCCAACCGGCGTGCGCAGGTGAGGGAAGAAAGTCGGCTGGCGCCGACGCGGGCGGCGGCTCAGGAGCGGCCGTTCGAACCCAGCCGCACGAGTCCCGGCGCCTTGAGTCCGGACAACGTCACGCCCGTCATCTCGCCGCCCGAGAATAACACCGACCGCCCGGGTTCGGACTATGAGAGCTACCGGATGGACGATGCGCATCCGTGCCGCGCCGCCTGCGTCGGCGACAAACGTTGTCGGGCGTGGACGTTCGTGCGTGCCGGCATCCAGGGCCCAACGGGGGTTTGCTACCTGAAGCGGTCGACGCCGGCGCCTGTGGCCAATACGTGCTGTGTTTCGGGGACAGTTAAGAGATAGTCGTAGTCTACGACTGTAGAACGAGCGGAGAGAACATGCAGCGGGGGTTTGGCTTTGCGGCGTTCGGGATCGTGGCGGCGATCGTATGGGCAACGTTTCCAGCTTTGGCGACCGTCTTTCCGCCGGAGGGCGGAAAGGGCGACCGCGGCGAAGAGGTTCGCTGTCCCGGCGGGCATATTCTGGTTGGGTTCACCGGACGGACGGGATTGTGGATCGATCAGATCAGCCTCATGTGTGCGCGTCTCGATATACCGGGATTCACAACTCATGATGTTGTCGTGCTGGCCCCGCCTAGAGGCGGCATTGGTGGAAGCGGCGAAGAAAAATATTGCGAAGCGAACGCGGGCATCAGGGACATCAACATCACGTTCGAGAGAATTACCGATGGTGGACTTGCTCGTCGTGCCTATGTCGCGGGCGTCGATTTTTCCTGTACCCGACCGGCCGATGGGTCATTCAAAGGACGCCGTCGATTTGGACCTGGAAGCAAATGGCCGCCAGCCTCTCAGGCGTGTCCGGGAAGCGAATATGCGACCGGCCTAACCATCCGTTACGGAGGGCACGTCAACGCGGTCGGACTGATCTGCAGCGCAATCGCGAATTGGCCGCCCACCTCACGGCCGGCGACTTCCGGCACCCCGCCAGCGCCTCAATCAATCGGTGCGGGGATGGAAGACAACACCGATCGTCCGGGATGGGACTATAAGCGGCTTGTAATGGGAAAACTCGCCGGGCCCGCATTCTGTCAATACCAGTGCAAGGCTGAGGGCGATCGCTGCCGCGCCTGGACTTACGTGCGCCCCGGCGTGCAGGGACCAAGCGGCGTGTGTTACCTGAAGACCGCCGAGCCCGACGCAAAATCAAATACCTGCTGCATATCTGGCCTCAACAAGAAAATCGTCGGCCTCGATACGGGCGGGGCGTTGGCCGAGGGCATGGAGAACAACACCGATCGTGCGGGTTCGGATATCCATCGGTTTGAACTGCAAGACGCGAACCCCGGAATCTGTCAGGCGCGGTGCACCAAGCTGGAGCGCTGCAAGGCGTGGACGTATGTCCGGCCGGGCGTGCAAGGGCCGAAGGCGGTTTGCTATTTGAAGAACGCCGCTCCGCAAGCTGCGTCGAACAAGTGCTGTATTTCCGGCGTGAAGACCGTGGCCACCGATCCGAACCCGACCGAAGCAGCGGATAGCTATTCGCCGCCCTCGGCGCCGCGCTGTAAGCCTGGATTCGGTTGGCGTCAGGCGCGGCGGACCGACTACGTCTGCGTCACGCCGGAATCGCAAACGATGGTCACGCAAGAAAATGCCGTTGCAGCGAGCCGCTGGAATCCGGACGGCGCCTACGGTCCGCATACTTGCATCGCGGGTTTTGTTTGGCGCGAGGCCTTCGACGGGGACACGGTGTGCGTGACACCCGAACGGCGATCGGCCGTGAAGGAGGAAAACCGTCTTGGACCAAGCCGCACGGAGTGATCGCATCGTTTGGAGAGACGCCCGGGTGACTGAGTGATCGAGCGCGAGCCAGACATTGGTTTGGCAATGGCTCTTTGGCGGACACGTGAAGGCGATCCAAGAAAGCCAGCCATCTCAAGACATTCGATTTGGACGCCACTCGTGTCTCGAAATCGCCGAGGACGGTCGTTGGTGAGGTTCGCAATTGGGCCGCCGAATAACCGTTATGGCAGAAATTCGGCATCGCCTCTGGGATCTCTCCCGTTCCTGGACGTCGCGCTGTGAGTTCGATTCTTTGGATGGCGAGCGCTAGGCAGCGACTCGGTCGGAAACGGCATGCCTAACCGTCATTACGACATTTCCCCTCTTGCGGCCCTTGTCGACGTAGGCGTGCGCTTCGGCGGCGTGCTCGAGTGGATAACTGCGATCAATCACCGGTTTGAACTCCTTGGCCTCGGCCAGCTTGGCGAGAAATTGCAGGTCCTCCACGCGCGGTGTCACCACCCCAGCGATGACTTTCTTGCCGCTCGCCTTTGATGGCCGACCGATGCCCAAAGCTTGGGCCAACGTTCCCTGAACCGCGACCAAGCGGCCGCCCGGCTTCAACGCAGGTTCGCAACGGGCAAACGGGACAGTACCCGTCGTATCGAAGATGATGTCATAGGTCTCGCCGCGCTTGGCGAAATCCTCCTTGGTATAGTCGATCACCTTCTTCGCGCCGATCGAGCGCACGAGCTCGATATTGGCTGTGCTGCAGACCGCGGTTATTTCGGCGCCGAAGTGCCTTGCGATCTGGACCGCCGCCGTGCCAACGCCACCGGACGCCCCGACGATCAGAACCTCGTCGCCCTGTTTGATGGCGGCCTTGTCGCGCAGGAACTTCAACGCATTCGTTCCGCCAAACGACAGGGCTGCGGCCTCTTCAAAAGACAGGTTCGCGGGCTTGATGGCGATCAGACCGTCTTCTGCCATCGCTCGGTATTCCGCGTGGGAGCCATAGCTCGCGCCGGGGAACGCAAAGACCTCATCGCCCACTTTGAAGCGCTTCACCGCTTTGCCGACTGTCTCGACGATACCGGCCAACTCCGTTCCAAGGATCGGCTGCCGCGGTCCGAAGACTCCGAAGACGAGACGGCCCATGAACCCGAACCCGCCAGGCAGATGGAGACTTCGCGCTCTCCAATCGCCGGTCGTCACCGTGGTCGCATGAATCCGGATCAGAACTTCGTTGTCTTTGGGTGTTGGCTTTGGCACCTCGGCAAGGGCGACGACGTCGGGCGGGCCGTACCTACGATAAACAATCGCTTTCATCCGACAGTCTCCATATGGCGGGTCGATTCAGCCACTTCTGTGAAATGAGTACGCGCGAACGCTCCCATCAGCGGTCAATCCTCGCTGCGTCCTCGCGCACGCAACACGCGGTCGAGCGGACTTTCCGCGACCAATGTGCGGGCGAATAATCAGCCACCCGCGAGATCGGCCCGTGGTGGGATCGATTCCCTCCATCGCCCGCCAAAGACGCTCGGCCGACACCCAGTGCGGCGGATATTTGAAACGAGCGACATCGAGAATGAGAGCGAGATCTCTGGTCACGTGATAACCGCCGATCGGCGAGAAGTGGCCGCTGCCGGTTTGTCCCAGCGCGGCACGGTCGTACGCCGCGACAACCACGGCCTCCCCACTTGCTGCAATGGCGAGTGCGGCACGCCAATTCTCGAGACCTGAAGCATCGCGGCGGCGGACTTCGACATCGGCGCCGTTGCAACGCGCGAGGCAGGCGAACTCGTCGAAATCCACGCCGCGCTCGCGCACGTCCGAGAGCGGTACGCAGCAGTCGAGCAGTTCTTCCGAAAACCATCGCCACGGCCCCTTCCACTGCCGTCCAGGGTCGATCGACAACGCATTGAGCGTTACGACCAGCGATCCAAGTCCGCAGAAAGCCGGATCCGACTGCGTGTGGAACTGCTCCGCGAGCGGAAAATATCCGTTCAACCCTTCAGTCGCCATGGCTTCGGCGAACACCCCTCTGCCTTCCGGCGAGGAGAAGGCGATCGCGTTCTCTGGCAGCGGGCGCCGGTGAAACGTTTGGTCCATAGCTCGCCCTACCGGTTAGAGTTTGCAGCTTTAGAGCGCGCCGCAGCGATTAGACCGGCAAGGTCATTGGGAATCGCCATGGGTTTGAACCCACTGACGTTGGAACCGCCGGTATTGCCGTGCGGCACGAGGCCTAGCCAAGTCGTCGTGGCTGCGCCGATCACGCGCAAGTTCTGACCGATGACTTCACGTAGGTCGTGGTGGCGAATCCCCCGCATCAGCATGTGCAGGTGCACGCGGACGTGTTGCACCGTCGATCGCTGGCCCAACACATGTGCGCGCTCCAGGTGACGGAAGCCCTTCGACGGATCGCCGGCAAGTTCGGCGGCTTTCGCAGCGGCAAGCTCCGCGTCGACATGGGAGCGTATCCGGTGGCCGAAGCTCGAATTGTTTGTCGCGTCGATCTTTTTGGAAAGGAGCCGCCAGGCGAGATACGCCCCAGCCGCCGCGTCATAGCTAAGGCAGAACATCGGCCACCAAGCCGGCACGCCCGGATTCGCGATCAATCGACTATGCATCAGGTCAAGGAAACCGTGCCCCACCAAAGCGACAACGACGATCCAAAGATTCGATCTGAAGCCGACAATGGCGGCGACCAGAAAGCCGGCAAAGATGCCAGTTTCCCAACCTAGAGCCGACCCGCCGTCCATGACTGCGAACAGGTCGTAATACGATGCGACCACGATCAGGATTACCGGGTAGAGCGAGCGATCTCGGTCGAATCCTGCGACGGTCGTAAAGAGCCCTACGCCCAGGGCCAGCGCGACACCAACAAAATATTCCATGGGGAATGTCCTTCCAAGCGAACGCGTTTGTTCATGCCAAATATCTACGCCAGCTCGACTGGGGCCGCTTGAACGGAAGGGCTACAGGTCGCCTGCGGCGGCTGCTCAAGGTCGGCGTATTCCGCAGTTTGGCGTGTGCGGGCGAGCGCAGTGGCGTGAAGCAGACAACGCTGCGTACAGGGGCGCGCGTGTTAGCGGCCTCGGGTGCGGTCATCCTTTTCCTCGGCGCCAGCTTTCGTGAGCACCTGCGTCGCGGCGCGGGCTTCTTCTTCGCTGATGCCGCTGAACAAGGCGCGCGCGATTTTCTTCTTCAATCTCGAAACCGCGGCGGCTGCTTCGCGGCCTTTTGGCGTGATGCGCACGAGGTTCGCCCGCTTGTCGTCCTCGCCCCGCCGTTTTGAGATGTAGCCGTCCTGCTCCAGGCGCTTGAGAGAGCGCCCGGCGTTGGTTCTGTCCACATACAGCATTTCCGACAGGGCGTCCTGGGCGGCGGCGCCACCTTCTTGCTGCAGCAAGGTCAGCAGCCGCGCCTCGGTGTGATTGAGCCCGAGTTCCGAGAAGAACCGTTCCGCCGTTTGATATCTGCGCCGGGCGAGAGCCCCGATGGCGTCGAAAAGCTCGATGAATCCGTCCATACCCGGCACCCCTTGACATTATGTGCGTGCGCACGCATCTATATGGACGCTACCTCATAAGACTTGAAAATGAAACAAGAAACGTCCCAAGGATCTCACGCGGAACACAACGGCGGGCACACACCGCCCTGGTCGCCGGGATGGGCGCTGGCGGCCCTTGCGCTGTGTATGTTGCTGTCTTCGCTCGGCACCAGCGTTGCGAATGTGGCTCTACCGACATTGGCGCAGGCGTTCGCGGCTTCATTCCAGGCGACCCAATGGGTCGTTCTGTCTTATCTGCTGACCATCACGGCGCTCATCGTCGGCATCGGGCGTCTCGGCGACATCGTCGGCAGGCGGCGGTTGCTTCTCATCGGGCTTGCTGTTTTCACCGCCAGTTCGATCGTTTGCGCTTCAGCGTCGGCGCTTTGGGTTTTGATCGCCGCTCGAGCGGTGCAAGGGCTCGGCGCGGCCGTCATGATGGCGCTTGCGTTGGCGACGGTCAGCGAGACCGTGCCGAAGGAAAAGATCGGCGGCGCGATGGGGCTTCTTGGGACCATGTCGGCGGTCGGTACGGCCCTCGGTCCGGTGCTCGGGGGCTTTCTCATCGCCGGATTCGGTTGGCAGGCGATGTTCCTCGTGAACGCGCCGCTTGGGCTTCTCGCCCTCCTCTTGGCCTACCGGTCTTTGCCTGCTGATGGCTCGGTCTCTAAGGCGGCGGACACCCGGTTCGATGTTTTGGGCACCCTGTTGTTGGCTTTGGCTTTATCCGCCTACGCCCTCGCGATGACCGTCGGCGGCGGACGTTTCAGCGCGCCGAACCTCGCCCTCCTCGTCGCCGCAGTGTTGGGAGGCGCACTTTTTGTGTTCGCGGAAGCGAGAGCGACATCACCGCTGATCCGATTGACGGTATTCCACGACATGCGCCTGAACGTCGGCCTTGGCGCCAGCGCCATCGCCTCGACGGTGGTGATGACGACCCTCATCGTTGGGCCCTTCTATCTGTCGCGCGCATTGGGTCTCGACCCCGCAAGCGTCGGTATGGTGATGACAGCCGGCCCACTCGTCGCCGCCGCGACCGGGATACCTGCCGGGCGTCTCGTCGACCGCTTTGGTGTTCAAGGGATGACGCTCGTTGGCCTTGCCGGCATGGGCATCGCTTGCGCCGCCCTCTCGCTTATTCCGTCGTCGCTTGGCGTTCCCGGTTATGTCGCTCCGCTGACGGTCCTCACGGCCGGCTATGCTCTGTTCCAGGCCGCAAACAATGCGGCGATCATGAGGGAGGTCGGCGTCGATCGGCGGGGTGTCGTCTCCGGTATGCTCAACCTGTCGCGCAATCTCGGGCTCATCACCGGCGCATCTTTGATGGGCGCGGTCTTTGCGCTCGGTGCCGGAGGCGGAGACCTCGCGGCGGCGCCGTCAGGAGTCGTTGCCGATGGCATGCACTTCACGTTCGGCTTCGCTGCAGCGCTGGTCCTCGCAGCCATCGCCGCCGTGGCGCACAACGTGCGCACTGGCACTGCGTTGGGGCACGGCGGCGTTGTTCCCGAGGCCGGTCCGCCTCGGACGCCTTAGACCAAGCTCTCGATCACTTTGCGCAGCTTTGCTTGCACCTCGCCGGCGGCGTCCTTCAGCCGCGGGTTGTCGATCGCGCGCATCGACGCGACAGGATCTATTGCGGCAACCTCGATCTTGTTGGGGGCCAGCTCCTGAACGATGACGTTGCAGGGCAGCATCGTCCCGACCTTGTCCTCAAGTTCCAGCGCCCTGTGCGCTAGGCCCGGATTGCAGGCGCCGAGAATGCGATAGTTCCGGAAGTCGACATCGATCTTCTTCTTCAGCGTGTCCCGTACATCGATCGTCGTGAGGATGCCAAAGCCCTCGCGCTTGAGAGCCTCAGTGACCTTGGCGATCGCTTCCTCGAATCCGGCCGACAACTGCCGTGCGAAGTAATAAGTCATGGAGCAGTACTCCCAACGAAAAGCCGCTTGGCAAAGCGCGATCGTAACGGCCCTTGTGTGGCCACGCCGCGTTACGCCCGAACCACTCTTCTACGGCTGGAAGGCCACACCGTGGTTGAGGTGGATCAACCTCTTCGGGCCGCGCCGGTTGATGCAGATCAGGGAGGGTAAGCCCCCTCAGCTGTTCAATGACCGCATTACAGCGGGGCCGCTTGCCGCAGCATCTGTCTTCCAAAGTTCTCTTCTCAGTCCGTGAGCGAAATAGGAATTGCGAATGACAATGGCAGTCGATCTACGTAACCCCGCCCCTGGCCTTTGGTTGGGCAATGCCCTGATGAAGATGGCCACAGCACAAACCAACGCGGGATTGTGGGCTCAACTGAAGGAGGTTGCCGCTCGCTATGGTTGCTCTGAACTTACAGCTGTTGATGCTCTCAAATCGGCTGGCGGTACGGTCGATGCCGTTCTTATCGCCGACAGCTCTGTGCTTGCCATACTCAGTCTGATCGACCGAGAAGGCCTAGCCAAAACGCACCCCGTGCTTGAGCGTTGCCTCAAGTCGAGTGAGCCGTTCAAACTGACCGAACTTCGGGATGATCCCTCCAGCGCGGGTCAGCGCTGGTCGGAATTACTGTCTGATGTCGCGATGCGCGGTGACGTTCTCATCGTACCGATTTACGACGGTGAAGAGTTGACGGCCATTTTCGCTTTTGGCGGCGAACGTCCGACGCTTGACTCCCGCAGCTCTGTGATCCTTCAGATTGCTGCTTACGCCACATTTGTAAGAGTTCGCGCAATTGACCCACACGCGCACGAGGCAAACCCCTACAACCTCACTGTGCGCGAAATGCAATGTTTGCGCTGGATGGCGTTCGGCAAGACGGATAGTGAGATTGGACAAATCCTGGGCATAAGCGCCAGGACCGTTCGCTTCCATTGCGAGAATGCAAAGAGAAAACTCGGCGTGGCCACGCGCGCGCAAGCCGTAGCGACGTCCGTGAACGAAAAACTCATTGTGATTTAGCGAACGCAGGAATTTCGCGGAAAGACGACCTTCCGGATAGCGTTTCCGGGACTTGGCGTGGTCGATATCTTCTCGGCAACGTTGCCGACTCTTGCGATCAAAGTCGGCCTGCAAATCGGTCGTTGGCGCGATACCTGTCTAGCCCAATCGCGGAAAACGCATCGCGATGTGCTGTGCCGCTTTTCACGCCCAAGATCGCCAACGCGTCATTGATCGCATGACCGTCTCCGAACTCCGGTCCGAATGCGATCTTCTGGCCGGCGAAGGCGATCGCGCCTTGGCCTCCCACGCCGCCGAAATACTCAGTCTCGACATAAGCTAGATCGCCGTGCAGCGACGCTGCGCGCAAGGTATCAATCAGGCGCGCCGTAAGGTACCGGAAGCCCCCGATCACGGGTCCGGCGTTCAATCCGACGACGGCGTCAAGATTTTCGTCATCAAGCGGCAGAAACGCAAAGTCCTCGGTGAGCGCGAAGGAAGGCTGACCGTCGAACGGCGCTTCCAGCGCGGCCAACGTTTCGCGACGGGCGACCATGCCCGAAATTTGGTGCCCCATTCAGTCGATCCCACGAGTTTAGCGATGCTAACCTAATTCACCGTCAGGGCCTCTGCGGTTTGGACCCGGTGCGCTTCTTAAGCGCCGGTCCCGGTTGCCGCATTGACTTGGCTCAAGCTGCGGCGCGGCGGGCCATGCGCGCGCGTTCGAAATGGAAGAGGATCACACCGCTGGCGGCGGCCGCGACGAAGCACCACACGGAGATGAAGGCGTTCCAATAGAAGAAATGCGCCGTCACCGAGCCGACGATGACGATCGCTCCCAGCAGCGCGACGGCGCGGTGGGAGGAGATGGCGAGGGCAACGCCGGTCGCGAGCAGATAGAGAAGCCCCAACGACAAGGGCGATCCGGTTTCGACCGAATAGAGGATATGCCCGCCGCTGATGCAGGACGTGTGCTGCACCGTGAGCACCGTTGCCGTGAGGTAGACCGCCAGCGCGACGCCCAGCGCCATGCAGGCGGCGATCGCCGTGCGGCGCCGCGGTACGGTTTCGATGGACCATGCCGCGAACGGTGCGAAGATGGGCCAGAACGCCAGCCCGTAAACAAGGAACGCCTGGGTCAGGAACGACGACAAGCCTCCTGCGGGCGCGACCGGAAGCGTGAGCCACAAGCCGCCTTCCATCAGCTGTTGCGCCGCGAAGGCGAGCGGAATGAGAGCGAGCGGCACTTCTCTCGCGGTGCCAACCCTGGCCAGTGCGGCGATGCCGGCGGCGCCTGTAACGCCTGCGGCGAGGAAACTAGCTTCGGCCGAAAAGCACATGAAACCTTAGTCGACCGAGCGAAGCTTGGACCTGCGTTCGGCGTCCCGGTGAAACGCACGCAGCTCAGTTAGCACGTATTGATCGGATAGCTGATTGAAATCGCCATAGAACTCGCCGACTCCGCGAAAATCGTCGCTGACGAGCGGGCAGACCACCTCGGCGCCGGCCGCTTCGAGTTCGGCGACGGCATCGGTCGGCGCGACGGGCACGGCGACGATGACGCGGGTCGCGCCACGGCGGCGGAGCGCTTGGACGGCGGCGCGCACGGTGGCGCCGGTCGCCAGGCCGTCGTCCACGACGATGGCGGTGCGGCCGATCGGATTCAACGGCGGCGGCAGCTCGGGTCCGTAGTGAGCCTTTCGGCGTTCGATTTGTTCGAGCTCATGCTTGGCGAGTTCGCGGATCACCTCCTTGGACACGCCCAGCCGGCTCGAAATGGCTTGGTTGATCACGACGTCGGGATCCGGACCGTCGACAACGGCGCCGACGGCGAGTTCGGGCTGAAGCGGTGCGCCGAGCTTTTTGACGTAGAGCAGGTCGATCGGCAGCGACAGCGCGCGGGCTACCTCGATCGCAACCGGAATGCCGCCGCGCGGGAGGGCAAAGACAACCGCTGTCGTGCCCTTATGTGCCGACAGGAGACCGGCCAGCTTTCGACCTGCGTCGACGCGATCGCGGTATGTACTGCCGCGACGAACGATCATGGCGTGTCCTTCCAATGGGCTTTTTCAAATAGCCACGGTTTGCGCCGGGGCAACTTGCGATAGGTCAAGTCGTTCGCCGGGCGGCGGGTGTTTTCTGAGGCTGTTGGTCAGAGGCCGCCAGTGGAGACCGCCACATCCGGCGTTTGATCGGCGTGAGGCTGCTAACAAACGACAGGTGGTCCCATGCGTATCGGCATGTTCGTCATAGCTCTTAGCCTCATGCAAGCAGCCTCGGCGGATGACGGCGCGCCGCGATACACGTTTAGACCGGCCACGGACGCAAGCGCCGTGCCGGTGCGCGGGTCGCTCGTACAACTGTGCACCCCGCGCGAGAAGCGGGAGGGACGATGCGGGCGTGTGCCGCCGCTGTTGGACTCGGCCACCCGGATGAGCGCGGAGGATCTCAACGCGCGTGGGAGCGATTATCTGAGCGTCGGCATGTACGATGCCGCCATCGAGGCGCTCGATCGGGCCATCACCCTGAAACCCGACTACGCGGAGGCGTTCAATAACAGAGGGAGCGCCTACTTCGCGCTGGCGCGGTATGACGAGGCGCTCACCGACCTGGACAAGGCTCTGACGCTCGACGCGCATCTTAGCGGCGCATTCTTCAACCGTGGTCAGGCGCACAACGTGAAGGGGCAGTTCGACGAGGCGATTGTCGATTTCGACGCATACATCAAAGTCACGCCGAAAGATTCCGACGCGTTGATGAACCGCGCCTTTGCCTATCGGCAGAGCGGACAGTATGAACGCGCCATCGCCGATCAAAGCGCGGCGCTGCGCCTTACGCCGCGCGATGCGCGCGCTTTGAACGCGCGCTGCTGGACGCGTGCTGTTGCCGGCCTCCAGTTGAAAGCGGCGCTGCGCGACTGCAACGACGCGCTGAAGCTAAAGCCGGACGACTGCCTGACCTTGGACAGCCGCGCGTTCGTGCTTTTCCGGATGGGGCGATATCAAGGCGCAATTGCCGACAACACGGCCGCACTGAAGATCAACCCGAAAGCGGCATCGTCACTGTATGTCCGGGGCTTGGCCAAGATGCGTCGCGGCGACGGCGCGGGCGGCACGGCGGATGTCGTGGCAGCGAAGGCTTTGGATCAGTCCATCGCCGAGACCTACTTGCACTATGGCGTGTCGCCGTGATGCTTTCTCTGGACTTTTTCGGCGCTTTCTGCGATATTCGGCGCTGTTCAGACGTATCGAGAGAAGTTGCGCCCCGGGTGTCCGACGACCCGGTTTTTTTGTGCCTTGTGCGATGGGCCGCGCGACCTGGCGCGCATCGGCGCGCGAAGCCTCAGCCGCCTGAAACCGGATCTGTCGGACAATGCGGCACAGCGATGGCGGACACGCAACGGCTGTGTCGAATGTCAATCTTCAAGCCGCACGAGTCCGCCAGTTCCGGCCGTTTCGAAAGCCGCTTAGGAGATCGACCGGAATGCCCGCCCATCGCAAACTGTGCGGCGAAGCAGTCAGCGCTTTCTTCGCCGCACTTGAACGCGGCGAACACGTGTCCCGCGCGTGCCGCGCCGCCGGTTGCTCGCGGCAGGCACTCTACCGGCGCCGTGTCAAAGACCTGGCTTTCGACCAACGCTGGCGCGAGGCGGAGACGGCGCTGCGAGCGAAGAAGGCCAAGGAGCAACCGCGCTCGCGCAAAGGCGTCACGTTGCCGGTCTTTTCCCCGCGTGGGCGCACCGGCCACAAGAAGACCTTGTCAGACGGCATGCTGCTGGCGCGCCTTAAGGCTCTTCGGCCTGCCTATCGAGATTGAACACAGTGAGCGAGCGCGCGGGGGCTCGGTCGGTCTTGCGGTGTGGATGGATTCGAGTCCGTCAGACCTCTGCGCGGGCGTACAATATCGTACCGACATTTCTGCGCATTCGGGTGATCGCAAGCGTGCGATTGCTGAAGTGATTGTTATCACAAGCGGCGGCGCAAAGGGCCCTTTCGCGCCCGCACTGCGAGGCCGGCCGTAAAAGCGACGGGGGCGTGCTGACAATACTGACAGCACCCTTCTTTACGGCGCATTTGCCAATCGGGCTCCATTATTGGCGCTTGTTCGCACACCACCTCCCAGACGATGGCTCGATGAACATTCAAACGCCGTTCTCGACGAACGAATTGCTTCCGCCGACAAGCGAGCCTGTGGCGGCGCGCGTCGAGACGGTCGTGACGGCAAAGACGACCGTGTGCGTTGTCGACGATGATCCGGCTGTTCGACATGCGATTTGCAGCATGCTGGAGCGTGGGGGTTATGCGACCGCACAGGCGAGCGACGGGAAGTGCGGCCTGAGCGAAATTGAGCGGTCGGCGGCGGCTGTTGCGGTACTCGATATCATCATGCCCGACCACGAAGGCATTGAAACAATCGCGCTCGTGAAGGAACGCTTTCCCAACGTGAAAATTCTCGCGATAAGCGGCGGGGGAGCGATCGGCGCGGAAACCTACCTCACCATGGCGCGCGGCATGGGCGCCGACGCTACGCTCGCGAAACCCTTTCGGGCAGACGTACTGTTGCCGCTGATCGCGGAGCTGCTGCAACGTGCGAGAGAACCGCATCAGGTTGCCGCACCCGCGCGCCCTTGAGCGCCGGGCGTAGAGAACCTCGAGCCGAGTGAAATCGTGTCCAGCTCCGTGACGCCGGACCCAGTCGGGCCGCGGTGAGCGCGTAGATGCGTCCGTTGCCTATCCTAATATCAGGCAGCACACGTCGTGGAACCGTTTCCGCCGCTGTGCGTTGTGGATGGGCACTAGTTGCGCTTCCCAACCGCCTCTCAGGAGTATCGCGAACGCACATGCTCGGTGCCGAACACTTCACTGGCACTGGCGCCGCGCGCTCGGATGCTCCTCCACAAGTTACAAACGTGCCTGAGTGGCAGAGCGACGAGCTCATTCGCGGCGAACTGCTGGGTGCAGATCTCCTCGACCGCCGCGCCGCCGGCCTGGCGGCGTCGCACGTCATCTCGGATCGAAAGCAAGGCGCCCGCCTGCTGCACGCCAGGTTGCAGTCGAACGAGGCGATCTTGCTCGACGGCTACCGGACGATCGCCAAGGCGCTATCCGACGGGCAGCCGATCACGCCCGCCGCGGAGTGGCTGGTCGACAACTACCATTTGGTCGAAGACCAGATTCGCGAAATCCGCCTCGACCTCCCGCCCGGTTATTACCGCCAGCTTCCCAAGCTCGCGGAGGGTCCACACAAAGATCTGCCGCGCGTCTTCGACCTTGCCTGGCACTTCGTCGCGCACACCGACAGCCGCTTCGATCCCGACCTCTTGTGCCGCTTCGTCAATTCCTACCAGCGCGCGCAGCTTCTCACGATCGGCGAACTCTGGGCGGTGCCGATTACGCTGCGAATAATGCTGGTCGAAAACCTCCGCCGCGCGACGCGCAGAATTTTGGCCGGACGGCAGCAGCGCGAGTTAGCCGACGCTTTGGCCGATCGATTGCTCACGATCAAACGGCCCCAGGCGTCCGCCCTGGAAGATCTCTTAAAGCCCTACGAGAATGTCGAGCTGACCCCGACATTTGCGGCCCAACTCACGCAGCGGCTGCGCGACCAGGATCCCGCGCTGACGCCCGCGATGCTCTGGCTGGAAACGAAGCTGTGTAAGCAGGCGACGTCGACGGAGGCCGCGCTTCAAAACGAACACAGGCGCCAGGCGGCGATGACCGTCACGGTGCAAAACATCATCATGAGCATGCGGCGCGTGTCCACCGTCGACTGGTCCCAACTGTTCGAGGCGATCAGCCCGATCGACGACTTGCTGAGAGGCGCCAGCGGCTTCTCGGAAATGGACTTCGCGACGCGAGACCAATATCGGCGCGCGATCGAACAACTCTCGCGCGGTTCAAAGCTGACGGAGATGGAGATCGCGCGGCGCGCTCTTGCCGCGACGACCGCAGCCACGCGGCGCGAGACATTCGCGACCGACGCCGAGAAGAAGCGAGCAAGCGACCCCGGCTACTACCTCATCTCCGGCGGCCGGCCGGCATTCGAACGAGCGATCGGCTTCCGGCCCCCGTTCGAGTCTTGGCTCGGTCGCGCAACGGCACGCGTCGGATTTGTAGGTTACATCGCCGGCATCGGCGTCGTCACAACGATGCTGTTGGGCATCGTATTGTCGGTTATCGGCGCGCAACTCATCGGTTGGTGGTGGCCCGCACTTGTCGTGCTGGGTTTGTTTCCGGCGATGGATGCGGCCGTCGCTCTGGTCAACCGATTTGCGACGACTCGGTTTGCGGCGACCACACTGCCCGGACTCGAGCTGCGTGACGGCGTGCCGGGCGATCTTCGCACGCTCGTCGTCGTGCCGACGCTATTGACGTCACCTCGAGCCGTTGCCGAGCAGGTCGAGAATTTGGAAGTCCATTACCTCGCGAGCCAAGACGGCGATCTTCACTTTGCGCTGCTCACGGATTGGACCGACGCGACAACGGCCAGCGCGCCCGACGACGACGAACTGCTCGAAGCCGCCGTCAAAGGCATAGCTGCGCTGAACGAACGGTACGGCGACGCCCTGAAGGGGGACCGTTTCTTCCTGCTGCATCGCAAGCGCGTGTGGAACGCCAACCAAAAGCGTTGGATGGGCTGGGAGCGCAAACGCGGCAAGCTCCACGAACTGAACAGACTTCTGCGCGGCGCCACCGACACGACCTTCATCGACCACGGGGCGACGCCGGCGCGCGTGCCCGCCAACGTGCGCTATGTCATCACCCTGGACGCCGACACGAAATTGCCGCGCGATGCCGCACGGCGGCTTGTGGGCAAGATGGCGCATCCCCTCAACCGGCCGCGGTTCGATCCGCGCACCGGTCGCGTGATGGAAGGTTATGCGGTTCTGCAACCTCGCATTACGGCCACGCTGCCGACGGGGAAGGAACAATCGCTGTTTCAAAAGATCTTCTCGTCGACGGGCGGGCTGGACCCTTACACCGCCGCGGTATCTGACGTGTACCAGGACCTGTTCGGCGAGGGTTCGTACGCCGGCAAGGGTATCTACGACGTCGACCTGTTCGAAGCCGCCCTTGCGGACCGCGTGCCCGAAAACACGCTGCTGAGCCACGATCTCTTCGAGGGCATCTTCGCCCGCGCGGGCCTGGTGTCCGATATCGAACTCTTCGAGGACTTTCCGACGCGTTACGACGTGGCGGCATCGCGACTGCATCGTTGGGCGCGTGGCGATTGGCAGCTTCTGCCCTGGATCTTCGGCCGCGGCGCACCGGGAAGCGGGCAAAACCAATCGACGATCCCGCTCGGCGGCTTATGGAAGATGGTGGACAACCTGCGGCGCACGTTGTCGCCGCCGGCGAGCGTGTTCGCCTTGGTCATCGGCTGGACGCTGCCGCTGCATCTGGCCGTGACGTGGACGATTTTCATCCTGGCGACGATCGCTATCCCGCCGCTGCTTCCCGTCATGGCCGGTGTGATAACGCCACCGCGGCCTGGGATCTCTTGGCGGAGCCATTTCCAGGCGCTGACGAGAGACGTCGCTCTCGCGCTTTCGCAAATAGCGTTTTCGATCGCCTTCCTTGCGCACCAAGCCTGGCTGATGATCGACGCGATCGCGCGCACTTTGTACCGGCTGTTCTTCACCCGCCGGCGTCTGCTGGAATGGGTGACCGCCGCGCAAGCCACGTATCGCCCGCAACTCGACATCGCCAGCAGCTACAGTCAGATGGCAGGGGCGGTCGCCATTGCCGGCATCGCGCTGTTGGTTGCGGGAACATTCGGTGGGATCGCCGCGTTTGTCGCCCTGCCCTTCGTTGCCGTTTGGCTTTTGTCGCCGCTGATCGCCCGCTGGACGAGTGCGCCGCCGGGCTCTGTCGACCGCGCGGCAGTGTCACCGCAGGACGGTGAAGCGTTGCGCCTGGTGGCGCGCCGCACGTGGCGCTTCTTCGAGACATTCGTCACTGCGGCCGACAACATGTTGCCGCCGGACAATTTCCAGGAAGACCCAAATCCGGTGGTCGCACACCGGACCTCGCCCACGAATATCGGTCTCTACCTGCTGTCCGCCGTTGCAGCCCGCGATCATAAGTGGATCGGCACTGCCGAACTTGTCGAGCGACTGGAAGCGACGTTTGCAACCATCGCCAAAATGGAGCTGTACCGGGGCCACTTGTTCAATTGGTACGATACGCAGGACCTGCGCCCGCTGGAGCCCAAATACATCTCGTCCGTCGACAGCGGAAACTTAGCGGGCCACTTGATCGCCGTCGCCAACGCCTGCGCCGAGTACGCCGCGAACACCGCCATCGATCCGCTCTGGCGATCCGGGGTTCAGGATGCACTCGCCCTCGCGAAGGAAGCCCTGGATCACACCGGAAAGACGTCGACCGCCGTCCACGGGGTCAGGGCGCAGATCCTTGAGCTTACCGCCTTGCTGGCGGGTGACTCGCCGCCCGGCATCGAAACAGTTGGAGCGCACACCGCGCGCCTCGTTGAGCTGGCCAATGCGCTCGGCACTGACGGAGATGGCACAGCGGACAAAATCCGGACCTGGTGCGCGGCGGCGCACCGGGCCGTCGAGAGCCATGCCAAGGACGTGGGAAGCACGCAAACCCTAGCTCCACGCCTTGCGCGCCTTGGGCAAACCGCGCGCAACGTCTCGAACGCCATGGACTTCCGGTTCTTGATCAATCCGGAGCTGAAGCTGCTATCGATCGGATATTTGGTCAGTACGGAGACGCTCGATCCCAGCTGTTACGACCTTTTGGCGTCCGAGGCCCGCTTGGCGAGCTTCGTGGCGATCGCGAAAGGTGACGCACCGACGAGACACTGGTTCCGCCTCGGTCGCTTGGTAACGCCCATCGATCATGGCGCCGCATTGATCTCGTGGTCGGGGTCGATGTTCGAATATCTGATGCCGTCTTTGGTGATGCGCGCGCCCGAGGGCAGTCTGCTCGCGAGCACGAACAGACTCATCGTCAGCCGCCAGATCGCATTCGCACGCAAACTGGGCCTGCCTTGGGGCATATCCGAGTCGGCCTACAACACGCGCGACCTTGAATTCACCTATCAGTATTCGAACTTCGGCGTGCCCGGCCTGGGCCTTAAGCGCGGTCTGTCCGAGAACGCGGTGGTCGCGCCGTACGCGACGGCGCTCGCGGCGATGGTGAACCCCGCCGCCGCCTGCAGGAATTTCGCCAAGCTCAAAGACATCGGCGCGCGCGGCGCCTATGGCTATTACGAAGCCGTCGACTTCACACCCGCACGTATTCCCGAAGGCCAACGACGCGCCGTTGTGCGCGCGTACATGGCGCATCACCAAGGCATGACGATCGTGGCTTTGGCCAACGTCTTGGGCGACGGACGCATGCGCGCGCGCTTCCACGCAGAGCCCCGCATCCAAGCCACCGAACTCTTGCTCCAAGAACGCATCCCGCGGGAAATCGCGCTTGCGCATCCGCGTGCGGAGGAAGTGCATGCGGCGCCGAAGTTGATCAATGAAGGCGCGCCGCGCCCGCGCCTCATCGCGACGCCACACGCGATACCGCCGCAGACGCAGCTTCTGTCGAATGGACGTTATTCCGTGATGGTGAGCGCCGCCGGTGGGGGCTACAGCCGCTGGAATAACATCGCCATAACGCGGTGGCGCGAGGATGCGACGTGCGATGAACTCGGCACACACATCTATTTGCGCGACGTGCGCACAAGCGCGGTGTGGTCGGCCGCGTATCAGCCCACGGGGGCCGAACCGGATGACTACAAAGTCGCCTTCACCGACGACCGGGCCGAATTTGAGCGTCGCGACGGCTCGCTGACGACTGTGCTCGACGTTCTGGTATCGCCTGAAAGCGACGGCGAAGTCCGGCGCGTCACGATCTCCAATCACGGTGGGCGTGTGCGCGAGATCGAAGTGACGCATTATGCGGAACTGGTGCTGGCCCCGGCTTCCGCCGAATGGGCGCATCCGGCGTTCTCCAAGCTTTTCGTCGAAACGGAGTATCTCGCGGCGAAGGGGCTGCTGCTCGCAACGCGCCGCCGCCGCTCCGCACACGAGGCGGAAGTCTGGGTGGCCACGCACTCCGTGGTCGAAGGCGACAGCCTCGGCGCCTTGCAGGTCGAGACCGATCGTGCGCGCTTCATCGGCCGGGGCCGCACCCTACGCGATCCGCTCGCCATATCGGATCAACGGCCGCTGTCGAATACGACCGGCACGGTGCTTGATCCGGCCTTTGCATCGCGGCGGCGCGTCCGAATAAGGCCGGGCGGCTCCGTCCGCATTTCATTTTGGACCTTCGCCGCCGACACACGCGAGGCCGTGATCGCGCTGGCGGACAAGCACCGTGAGTCCAGCGCGTTCGATCGGGTGACGACGCTGGCGTGGTCGCAAGGCCAGATCGAGCGCTATCACATGGGCATAACGCCGGATCAGGCGAACAACTATCAGCGCCTGTCGAGCCATTTGCTGTTTGCGAACCCGACGCTACGCGCCTCGTCATCGACGATAGAGAGCGGCGCGCGGCCGCCGAACGCCCTGTGGGCCAACGGCATCTCCGGCGACCTTCCCATCGTCGTCGTGCGCCTGGACGAGGAGGCGGAGTTGCCGTTCGTGCGCGACCTGTTGCAAGCGCACGAATATTGGCAACGCCGTCAGTTCGACACCGACCTCGTCATTTTGAACGAGAAGACTACGTCTTACGTTCAGGATGTTCAGGTCGCTCTGGAGTCGCTGGTTCGCATCGGTCGCGCGCGCCGGGGCCCCCTGAAGGGCAATGTGTTCATCCTTCGCCGCGACCTGATCTCGCCCGAAAGCCGCAACGCGCTGTTGGCGGCGGGACGCGTCGATCTGGTGGCGCGGCGCGGAACTCTGGGGGAACAACTCGACCGGCTTGCGGTCGCCGGCGCACAGCGGGCACGGCAAAGGCGTAACGCCCCGGACGCGGCGGGCATTGGTCAAACGCCAGCAAAACTGGACCTGGAATACGCCAACGGCATCGGCGGTTTCAGCGCGAGCGGACGCGAGTATGTCGTCTCGCTGGCTGAAGCGCTGAACACACCGGCGCCGTGGCTCAACGTCATTTCAAATCCGCATTTCGGTTTCCAAGTCTCCGCGGACGGCGGCGGCTATACCTGGAGCGCGAGCAGCCGAGAGAACCAGCTTACCGAGTGGTCGAATGATCCGATCTGCGACCGCACGCCGGAAGTCATTTATATCCGCGATGACGAGACCGGCGAAGTTTGGACACCGACGCCCTCCCCCATCCGGCGGAGCGCGACGTCTTATCTGGTTCGTCACGGCCAGGGCTATACCCGCTTCGAACACACGGCCAACGGTCTTGCCTTCTACATGTTGCAGTATGTGGCCAAGGACGACCCGATAAAGTTCTCGCGCCTAACCATTCGCAATACGTCGGCTCAAACGCGCCGCCTGACGTTGACCGGCTACGTCGAATGGCTGATGGGACCGCCCCGCGGGTTGACGACGCCCATCATCGGCACCAGCCACGATGAGGACACAGGCGCGATCTTCGCGCGCAATCCATGGAACACAGCCTTCGCGTCCCAAGTCGCGTTCGCGGACCTCGCCGGCCGGCAGACGTCGTGGACGGGCGATCGAACGGAATTTCTCGGCCGCAACGGGTCTCTGGCTTCGCCCGCCGCACTGCAAACGAAGAAAGCTCTATCGGGTCACGTCGGCGCGGGGTTCGATGCCTGCGCCGCGCTTCAGCGATCGATCGAACTGAAGCCCGGCGAGGTGGCCGAGATCACGCTGTTTCTCGGCGCGGCGTCCAGCGCCGAACAAGCGCGGTCGCTTATCCGGAAGTACCGCGCCGCGAATTTGAACGACACTTTGGACGACGTCACCGAGTTCTGGGACAGCATCCTCAACAAGGTGCAGGTGAAGACGCCGGACCGCAGCATGGACATCATGCTCAATCGCTGGCTGCTCTACCAAACCTTGGTCTGCCGATTGTGGGCGCGATCGGCGTTCTATCAATCCGGTGGCGCCTACGGCTTCCGCGATCAATTGCAGGACGCGATGGCCATGGCACTGACCATGCCCGAACTGACGCGCGCGCATCTCTTGCGCGCCGCAAGCAGGCAGTTCATCGAAGGCGACGTACAGCATTGGTGGCTTGCGCACTCAGGCCAAGGCGTGCGCACGGGTTTCTCCGACGACCGAGTGTGGTTGTGTTATGCGACCGCGCATTATCTCACCACGACACGCGACGCATCCGTGCTCGATGAGGCCGTGCCCTTCCTGCAAGGCCCAAAGCTTGCGCCCGGCGAGGACGATGCCTTCTTCGAACCGGCGATTGCCGAGGAAAGCGGATCGCTGTTCGAGCATTGCGCGCGGGCGCTCGACCTCAGTCTCGCTGTCGGAAGCCACGGCCTGCCGCTGATGGGCAGCGGCGATTGGAACGACGGCTTCAGCCGCGTCGGCATCGGCGGCAAAGGTGAGAGCGTTTGGCTGGGCTGGTTTCTCTATTCGGCCATGACGTCGTTCATTCCGATTGCACAGCGGCGCGGCGAGGCGGCGCGCGCCGAACGCTGGCTGCTTCACCGAGATCTGTTGCAGGCCGCGCTTGAGCGCGAAGGGTGGGACGGCGATTGGTACCGCCGCGCCTATTTCGACGACGGCACGCCGCTGGGCTCGGGCCTGAACGAACAATGCCGCATCGACTCGATCGCTCAGTCTTGGGCAGTGCTGTCGGGCGCGGCCGAGCCCGACCGCGCGCAGCGCGCGATGGCTGCCGTCGACACGCTGCTTATCGATCGGCAGAACGGACTAGCCCCACTGTTCAACCCGCCGTTCGACAAGACCGCCGTCGATCCCGGCTACGTCAAAGGTTATCCGCCGGGCATCCGCGAGAACGGCGGCCAATACACGCATGCCGCCGTCTGGTCGGCGATGGCATTTGCGGCGCTGGGCCAAGGCGACAAGGCAGCCGGCCTCTTCTGGCTGTTGAACCCGATCAACCGCGCGCGCACGTTCACCGACGCGCAGCGCTATCGTGTGGAGCCTTATGCGGTGGCGGCCGACGTCTACACTGTGCCGCCGCATGTCGGCCGGGGCGGCTGGACTTGGTACACGGGGGCAGCCGGATGGCTCTACCGCGCCGGGCTGGAGTCCATCCTGGGGTTCAACATTGAGGGCGACACGCTGCGCATGGCGCCTTGCATCCCGCGCGAGTGGCCGGGTTACGAAATCCGCTTCAAGCATCGGTCGGCGACATACGAGATTAGGGTCGAGAATCCGCGGCGTGTCAGTTCGGGCGTCGCGGAGGTCCGCGTCGACGGCTTGAAGGTGAGCGCCGGATCGCCGCTCTCTCTACAAGACGACGGCGTGATTCATAAGGTTGTGATCGTTTTGGGCAGCTAACGCGTCGGCCGAAGCTGATAGCCGAGCGAGCATTTGATTGTCGCGAAATATAGCGGTAACAACTCCCAATAGAGCCGCTCGCGCGGCGAGGGAATGGAGCGTCAACGGATGTCCCCTCGTTTGCCGTCAGAACAACTCCAGACCACGATTGCGACCTGCATGGCGTGCGCGGTCGCCAAGGCATGAGCGCTTCCTTCGAGGAACTCGACTACCAACCGACGCCGATGGGCGCCATCAGCCTTCGCCGCCGCCGGGATCTGTCGCGCGGCATTGATGTCTATGAGATCAAACTCGGCGACGAGCTCTTGATGTCGAGCCTGTTCACGACCGCCGAGATCGAGTTGGCGCGGCTTGGGTTGGCGGCTTTGCCAGGCAACGACTTGGAGGTCGTCGTCGGCGGCCTGGGCCTTGGTTATACCGCGCAGGCCGTGTTGGCCGACAGCCGCGTCAGCTCGCTCGTGGTCGTCGAGGCGCTGCCCGCGGTTATCGATTGGCATGAGCGTCAATTGCTTCCGCTGGGCGCCGCGTTGACGGCGGATGTGCGCTGCCGCTTCGTCTGCGGGGATTTCTTCGCCATGCTTGCCTCGCCCGCGCAGGGCCTCGATCCGACAAGCGCCGGGCGGCGGTTCGACGCGGTGCTGGTCGATATCGATCACAGCCCGCGGAACGTTCTGCACGCGAGCCACGCGCCGTTCTATTCACCGCACGGCCTGCGACGTTTGGCCGAGCATTTGAAGCCGGGCGGCGTCTTCGGGCTGTGGTCGAACGACGCGCCGGACGACGCCTTCCGCGCGGCGCTCGCCGAGGTCTTCGCCACGACCGACGCGCGCGTGATTACGTTTCGCAACGCGCGGCAAGATGGGGACTCGACCGCGACGATCTATCTGGCGCGACACGCACGCGGGCGCGACTGAAGGCGGCACCCGACCTGCGAAATTGGGTGCCGCCCCTAAAAGCCGCCGGGTTTAGCTCGCCGGCAGGAGGACCTTATCGATGACGTGCACGACGCCGTTCGACGCGTTCACGTCGGCGGCCGTTACGTTCGCGCCACCCACGACGACGCCTTTGGTGCCGTCGATGGCCAACGTTCCGCCTTGAAGCGTCGGCGGCGACGTCAGCTTCTTACCGGCGAGGGCCGAGGATTCGATCTTCGCCGGGATGACGTGGAACTTGAGCACCGCCTGAAGTTGGGCCTTGTTCTCGGGCTTCAACAGATTGTCGACCGTGCCCGCCGGCAACGCGGCGAAGGCGGCGTTGGTCGGCGCGAACACAGTGAACGGCCCCGGGCCTTTCAGCGCATCGACGAGATCGGCGGCCTTGAGCGCGGCGACCAGCGTCGAGAAGTCGGGGTTCGAGAGCGCGACGTCGACGACGGTGTTCGACGCGGTCTTGGACATTCCCCCGGCGAACGCGGGCGCGCTCACGGCGGGAAGGACGAATGCGACAGCCAATATGGCGCTACGCAGAAACGACATGTTTGATCTCCTTGAGTGGTTTCAAATTGCGTTGACTGGGGATCGTCACCGGCAATTCGACACCGCTTACGGCGCTGCTCCGTGTGCGGATCGTTCGTGCGCGTTCCTTTATTTTTTTGTCATGCGCTTGAAACGACGCTGTACAATTCCAGGGAGGCGATAGGCTTCAACGCATCAGCGAGAGGCGCCTGGCGAATAGCCGGTCAATCCAGCGAGAGGGCAGCAAGCGCGGCAGCATCCAGTCGAACACATAGCTGGGGGTCAGCGTGTAGCGTACGCGCGGCCGGGGAACGGTCAGTACGTGATGGACCAGGTTGGCCACACGCTCAACCTCGAGGCCGTCGCGCGCGGCGCCCTCCATCAAGGCGGCCATCGCCTTCATCGCCGCACCGTAGTCGCCGTCTGCGTATCGCGTTTCGCTGCCTTGCGCTTTGTCCCAGATCGGCGTCTTCACCGCACCCGGCGCCACGATCACCACGTCAACGCCGTAGAGAAGCAACTCGCGGCGCAGGGACTCCGACAATCCTTCCAATCCGTGTTTCGCCGAACAATAGCCGGCCAGCAGCGGCGAGCCGATCTTGCCGCCCAACGAAGAGATGTTGACAATACGCCCAGGTGGTCCGCTGAGCGTTCGATCGGCGCCAAGCAGCGGTGCGAAGGCTTGCGACACCGTGAACGCGCCGATGAGGTTCACCTCGATCTGTTTGCGGTAGTCGGCAACGGGTTGCTGCAGCACGGGGCCAGGCATGGCGATGCCCGCGTTGTTGACGAGGCCGCAAAGTGTGCGGCCCTTCAGCGCGGTCCGCACCGTATCGGCGCCTGCGCGCACGGCGGCCTGATCGGTAACGTCAAACAAAAGCGGCGTTGCGTTCGGGAGCTTGCCAAGCAGACGCCGCGCGTCGTCTTCACTGCGGACGCTCGCGAAGACGTGCATGCCCTTGGCGGTGAGTCCCTTGGCTATTCCAAATCCGATCCCGCTCGAGGCGCCGGTGACAACGACTGCTTTCATGACGCCGCTTCGCCTCCTTCAATTTTTGACCTGACTTCGTGCTGCCGCGCGGCATCGAGCGGAAAATTCCATACCAGTGCGATCGCAAGCGACTTCAACGCAACCGGCAAGACGGCGTAAAGCAGCATCAACGCGAACAACGCGTCTTGGCGGTTGGCCGTTTTCCCTGCGGCGTCGAATGCCGTCGCGTCAAAACCCGCGGCCGACAGAAGCGGCAACGACAGTGCAGCAAGTGCGAAGGCAAGCTTCGTCGCGATGCCCCACAGCGCGAAGAAGAGTCCCGTGCGCTGTTCGCCCGACGCTGCGGTGTCGATGTCGACCACGTCGGCTTGGATGGCTGCCGGCAGGACAAGATCCGCGCCGACGGCGATGCCGGAGAGGATGGAGATGACGAGGAACGCCTCGATATCGCCTTCGCCGACAACGAAGGGGGTGAAGGCGAAGACCGCGCAGGCGCCGATCATCGACCAGCCCCACGTGCGGTGCTTGCCGATCCGCCGCGCGAGCGCCGACCAGAACGGTATGGCTGCGAGCCCCGCGATGAAATAAGCGAGAAGCAGCGGCGCGTAGGCTTGGCTGTCGCCGATCACGTGGGCGACGAACAGCACGAACAGGGTCGCCGGTAGCCCGTTGGCCAGCGCGTTGATCAAATAAGCGAGGATGAGCCGGCGAAACGGGGCGTTCGCGCGCAACGCGGCCATGCCGCTGCGCAGGCCCGCGCGGCCGACCGCCAACGGCGGCGGCTCCGGCACGGCGAGAAGGAGCCACGCCACGCTCGGCACCATAAGAGCGACAATCGCAACCCCAAGCGCGGCCATGTGGACGCGGGGGTCGGGTTCGCCCGCGGCGCTGAGCAGCGCGGGAAGCGATGCGGCAATGAGGGTGCCGACAAGGCCGACGCCTTCGCGCACGCCTGCGATGCGCGTGCGCTCATGATAGTCGCCCGAAAGCTCGGCGCCCCACGCAGCATAAGGCAGCATCAGCATCGTCCATCCCAGCGTCAGCGCGAAAATGCCTATGGCGAACTGAGCCAGCGACGGCGCGACCGGCGGCGCGAACAGGACGACAACGGCGACGAGCGCGATCGGCGCGCCGGCCGCCATCCACGGCTTGCGCCTGCCGAAGCGGCCCGGCGTGCGATCGCTTAGCAATCCGATCAAGGGATCGGTGAGCGCGTCGAACAGGCGCGATGCCAGGATCACGTAGCCGACGGCAGCCAGCGGCAGGCCTAGTGTCTGTGTGTAGAACGCCGGGAGGAAGACATAAGGCGGCAACAACAGCATCGCGAAGGCGGCCGCGGGTGCGCCATAGGCCGCGAGCACGGCCGTGCTTAAACGGGAATTGGCCACGTCCCGTTTCATTGTGATCCGCCGCGACGCCAGCTTCGTACACCCGGCATGTCAAAAATTGCGATCATCGGGACGGGCATTTCGGGTCTCGCGGCGGCATATCTTCTTCACCCCCGCCACGACATTACGGTTTACGAAAAGGCCGGCCGCCTCGGCGGGCACAGTCGTACCGTTACGGTGCGGCAGGGCGATCGGATCATTCCGGTCGACACAGGCTTCATCGTTTTCAACGAACGAAACTATCCGAACCTGACGGCTTTGCTGGGACAGCTCCGCGTTGCGGTCAAAGCCAGCGATATGACCTATGCGCTCAGCGTGGACGGTGGGCGGCTCGAGTGGGGTGCAAAGAGCCTGAATACAATCTTCGGGCAGCGTCGCAATCTGATCCGCCCGCGCTTCCTCAAGCTTTTTGCGGAGGTTATGCGTTTCAACGGAGAAGTGGTCGACCGCGTGCGGCGGACGCCTGGGATCACGCTTGGCGAGCTCATTGACGCGATGGGTTTGAGCGACTGGTTCAAGCGCTATTATTTGTTGCCGATGGCGGGTGCGATCTGGAGCGCTCGGCCCGAGCAGATGCTCGCGTTTCCCGCTCAAGTCTTCGTGACGTTCTTCGAGAACCACAGCCTCTTGTCGCTGACGGGCCAGCCGCAATGGCTGACCATCGACGGCGGGTCGGAGCGTTACGTCGAGGCACTCAGCGCTTCGTTCCGGCATCGCGTGCGTCTGGGCTGCGCGGCGACGCGAGTCGTACGCGGCACTTCGGGCGTACGCGTCGCCGATGCGAGCGGCGCCGAGATCAGCTATGACCACGTCGTCTTTGCGTGTCACTCCGACGAGGCGTTGGCGATGCTGGGCGACGACGCCGGGGATGCGGAGCGCGGCGCGCTTGGTGCGATCAAGTACCAGCCCAACGTCGCCGTGCTGCACCAGGATCCGCGCTTCATGCCGAAGCGCCGGCGTTGCTGGGCAAGTTGGAACTATCATTCGGACGGACGAGGCGACGAGGCGGCGATTACGCTCACCTATTGGATGAACAGCCTGCAAGGTATCGACCCTGCCTGCCCGCTTTTCGTCACGCTCAATCCGCCGCAACCTATCGACGCCGCGCGCACGTTCGATACGCATCTCTTTCATCATCCAGTGTTCGACACTGCGGCGATCGCGGCGCAGAAGCGGCTTGCGCTGGCGCAGGGACAGCGCAACACCTGGTTCTGCGGCGCCTATATGCGACACGGATTCCATGAAGACGGGCTTGTCAGCGCTATGGCGGTGGCTGAGGCACTCGGTGCGCCTGCGCCTTGGCTGCATACGCCGACGCCCCCGATCTTGCGCCCTCTGGGCAAGCCGGTGCCGGCGTGAGTCCAGGGCTTAGCTGCGTGATCTGAGAAGACCGTTGCGAACGCTGGGCTCCGACGTTTGCGGCGAAAGCCAGATGCCGAAGAATGGATCTGCAAAGTCCGGATCGGCGATCTGCGATGTCGGTGCGCCGTTGTGAAAGAACGCCACGGGGCGGCCTGGAATGTGGAGCGCCGTGATGCGATCGCCGGCCTTCACGTCGGGGAAGACTTTCCGAAGCGCCCGGCTCAAACGCTCACGCGCCGCCGCGTCGGGCGGCGACAGGCGCGCCATTTCCTCAACGGTTCGTTCAACCAGTTCTTCGCGCGTGAACGACATCCGATAGACGATGACAAGCGCAAAGGTCGAGTCCATCGACCAAGTCCGGGCATCGGTCCATAGGCTCGCTTCATAGGCCGTCAAGAAAAGCCACGTGAGCGTCGCGGTGCCGTAGGGTTTGGGTGCCGCGATCACATCCGAGAGTTCGCTGGGCCGCGCTGCAGCCCAGGCCGATGCGAGCAGTGCCGTAGTAGCGACGAGTGCGATGAATGCCTTACGCATGGGCGAACTCCGCTTGCACGACATCGGTGCGGCCGACGGCGAACGCGGCCGCGCACATGCCGAGGTAGAATTGCCAGTTGCGCATGAAACGATCGTCGTGGCCCAACGCCTGGATCGCAGGCCGGGCCGCGCGTTGCCGCTCACCCCACGCGCGCAGCGTGCGCGCGTAGTCGCTGCCAAACGGAAACACATCGATCATTTTGAGGCCTGCGCGTTCGGCCTCTTCGCGTATGCTGGAGAGCGACGGGAGCATTCCGCCGGGGAAAACGTATTGGCGGATGAAATCGCTGCGGCGGCGATAGGCCGGGAAAATGTCGTCGCGTACCGTGATTGTTTGCAGAACTGCACGCCCGCCGCGTTTCAGGCGTTCGGAAAGCGTTTGAAAATAGCGCGGCCAGTAACGTTCGCCGACCGCCTCGAACATTTCGATCGACACGATGGCGTCGAATGTGCCGGTGGTGCGGCGGTAATCCTCAAGGCGGATGTCGGCCTTGGCGCCGATGCGCTGCGTCGCGAAGGCGTGTTGCGCGGGCGAGATCGTGATGCCTGTCAGCTCGCGGCCCGTGCCGGCCGCGGCCTCAGCGAACCCGCCCCAGCCGCAGCCGATTTCGAGTACGCGCCCGCGTTGGGGCACCTTGGAGAGAATGCGCTCGTATTTTGCGCGCTGAGCTTCGGTCAGCGATGACTCCGGCGCCCGGTAAAGCGCGGAGGAATAGGTCATCGTTTCGTCGAGCCAGAGTGCATAGAAATCGTTGCCTACGTCGTAGTGCGCCTCGATGTTCCGGCGGCTGCCGGCCTCACTGTTCCGGCGGACAAAGGTGTTCAGCGCCACGAAGCCGAGGCGGTTCCAGAGGTTGCCGTGGGCGAAGTCGTCGAGATGGTCCAGGTTGAGCAGGAAGAGCGCGATTAACGCCTCGATGTCGTCGGTCTCCCACTCTCCGCTGATGTAATCCTCCCCCAGACCGATGTCGCCTCGCGCGACCAATCTTGCGATGACGTCCCAATCCTTAATCTCAAAGTGCGCCGTCGGTCCCGGCCGACTGCCGTTCACGGTGTACAATTCCCCGGCCGGGTCGACGAAATGAAGCGTTCCCACGTCGATCCGGCGGATCGCACTGAGCCATCTTTTCTGCACGAGAGATCGGGGCAGCATACTCATCAAGGCGTTTTCCGGTTTGTTCACGACGTATACGTTTGAGCCGTGCACTTGGATTGCCGGCGGAGGCGGGCCGGATGATCGCCGCCTGGCCCACTCAGCTATATCGTCACCGGCAATTCGACATCTCTTGCGGCGCTGCTCCGTGTGCGGCCTACGAGGACGGTAGCTCGCCGATTACCTGCGACGTAATTGTGAGAGCGCGCGAAGTGCTGCACCGTTGGGCACCGATGCATCGAGAGACACTGCTCATGACAGCCCTGAGACTGTTCCTGTTCGCCTACGCCGTTGGCCTGGCTGTCTACACAGCCGTGGTCATCGCGCACCACGGCTGGGATCTGTTTTCCGTCTTTTTTGGGGACATCGTCGCGGTGACGTGGGCGGGGCAGTTCAATGCCGACTTTACAGGCTTTCTCATCCTCTCGGCGCTCTGGACGGCTTGGCGCAACCGCTTCTCGGCTGTGGGCATCGCTCTCGCGCCCGTCGCGTTGCTGGGCGGTATACTGTTCCTCGCGATCTATCTTTTGTGGTTGAGCCGCAAAGCGGAAAGCATCGGCGATCTCCTTGGCCAACCGGATGCCCGCTAGCTTCTGTCTGCCTAGCCGCTAGCCGGCTTTGGCGTGATCGTTGTATTTCACGCCCTTCAGCATCAGCCTCATCGCCTGCCAGTGGATGAGCGCGATCACCTTCAGCGGCAATAGCGGGTTCAGGAGGAAGGCGCGCAGCAGGCGGGCTGTGGTTAGCGGCTCGCGGCTTCCCGACATGCCCGTTGTCAGTCGTAGGCCTTCACTGTCGTGGTGGTTGATCGTCATGGCGAAGCGGCTGGCTTCGACGTCGAAGCGGAATTTGTATTCGCCTTCGATGGTGAGGAACGGCGAGACGTAGAAGGCTTTGCGTTCGGTCAACCAATCCGGTTTTTCGATCGGGCGGCGGTCGTCGTGATGGCAGACGTAGGTATGGCGCTCGCCGAAAGTGTTGTTCACCTCTGCGATCACGGCGCGCAGGCGGTGATCGCGGTCGTGACAGAGCCAGAAGCTGACCGGATTGAAGACGTAGCCCAGTATGCGCGGCAGCGTCATCAGCACGATTTCGCCGTCGGCTTCGGTGATTCCGTGACGCGTGAGTTGTTGGCGAGCCCAGGTTTCGAGATCGGTCTTGCCGTCGCCGTGGTCGCGCGCGTGGAAGCTGAAGAGGCTGAAGCGGTTGAAGGCGAAGAGCGGGCGTGGGTCGCGGCCCAGCGTGCTGAGCGGCAGGACCAGATAGAGCGCGCGGTAGGCGAAGGCGTTCTTGCGTGCGCCGCGGCGGCTGTGGGTGATGCGGACGTCGGCGATTTCGTTCATGCGCGCTCCCACGGCGGGTGCGCGCCGAGGCGGGCCGCCACGTTGACGGCGCTGGCCAGGCCATCTTCGTGGAAGCCGTGGCGAAGATACGCGCCGCAGAACCAGGTGTTGCGGATGCCTTGGACGGTTTCGATCTTGCTCTGCGCGTCGATCGCGCGGGCGTCGAAGATGGGGTGGCGGAAATTGTATTCGTCGAAGATCATGTCCGGCGCGATCTGCATCGTCGGGTTCAAGGTGACGAAGAGCGGATAGCGGCGGTCGATGCCTTGCAGGCTGTTCATCCAATAGCTGACCGTGATCGCGTGTTCGTCGTCGATGCCGTCGGCGCGGTAGACCCAGCTTGCCCATGCTGCTTCGCGCTTGGGCATGACGGCGCGGTCGCGGTGCAGGACGGCGCGGTTGTCCTGGAAGCGGAAGCTTCCGAGGAAGTCGCTTTCGTGCGCGCTTTGATCGGCGAGCAACTCTCTGGCGACGTCGGCGTGGCAGGCCAGGATCACGTGGTCGTAGGTTTCGGTGACGCCTTGCGTGTCGGTGATGTCGACGCCGCCGCCCTTGCGCACGATGCGCGCGGCGCCGCAGCCGGTTCTAATTTTGTGGGCAAAAGATTGCGTTAGGCGCCTGACATATTCCTGCGAGCCGCCGGTCACCGTGTACCATTGCGGCTGACCGCGTACCGTGAGCAGGCCGTGGTTGGCAAAGAAGCGCGTGAAGGTGAGCGCGGGGAAGCTCAGAATGCGGCTTGGCGCGCAGCTCCAGATCGCGCCGCCCATCGGCAGGATGTAGTAATCCTGGAACCAGCGGCCGAGCTTCAGGCGGTCGATCAAACCGGCGAGCGTTAATCCGGGCGAGGCTTCGGCCGTCGCCAAGGCGAGCGCGTTGAAGCGCATCACATCGCGCATGAAGCGGTAGAAGGCGGGTCGAATCAGATTGCGCCGCTGCGCAAAGATGCTCGTCAGGCGCTGCGAGCCCCATTCGAGCCAGCCGTTCAAGATGGTGGCCGCGAAACCCATCGTGCTCGGCTGAACCGGGACGCCGAGGTGGCGGAAGAGGCCCGTGAGGTTCGGATAGTTCCGTTCGTTGAAGACGATGAAGCCGGTGTCGACCGGGATCGTTCGGTCGCCGTAGTTCACGGTGACCGTTCGGCTGTGGCCGCCGATGCGGCTGTCGCTCTCGTAAACCACGATGTCGTGGCGGGGGTGCAGAAGGAACGCGGCGCCAAGGCCCGAAATGCCGCTGCCCACAATCGCGATTTTTGCCATGGGACTGATACGTAGACCTGAAGTCGGCGGATCACAGCCCGTGCCTCTTGGTTTCCCCCTGCCGGGTCGGCTAGTTTGGCCTCGTTATGCACCTTTACGAATCCCGGCGCGGCGTGATCCGACGGCGCTTACCTTGCGTACAGGGGGCATGCGTCAGAAACCTCTCATCGACGGTCGGTTGGATTTCGGGCGCCGCCCTATGGCCAACAGGGCATGGCGCGTGACGCCGCGCTCACCCGACCTGTCGATAGCGACACCTGATGTCCATGCCCAGCACATCAGCGACATCGCGACGTCGCGTGACCGCGACAGCTTCGCGGCGCTGTTCGCGCATTTCGCACCGCGGGTGAAATCCTATCTGATGCGTGTGGGGACGCCGGCTTCGCTCGCAGAGGAACTGGCGCAGGAGACGATGCTGTCGGTGTGGCGGAAGGCTGAGCTGTTCGATGCGGACCGCGCGAGCGCTTCGACGTGGATTTTCACCATCGCCCGGAATTTGCGTATCGACGCGGCGCGGCGCACGCGCAATCCGATGATGCTGGTGGGTGAGATCGAGCCGGATGCGCCGGAAGAGCCGTTCGCAATTGTGGCGCGGCAGCAGTCGCAGACGGTTGTTCGCGATGCGTTGAAGCAATTGCCGGCGGAGCAGCGTCAGGTGCTGACCTTGTCGTTCTTCGAAGAGTGCCCGCACAGCGAGATCGCGACGAAGTTGGGTATACCGCTTGGCACGGTGAAGTCGCGCGTGCGGCTGGCGATCAGCAAGCTGCGCGAGTTGGTGGAGGGCGTGACATGACGATCGCGTATCACCCCTCTGAAGAATTATTGATGCAGTTTGCGTCGGGCGCGGTGAAGGCGCCGTTCGACATTCCGCTGCGTGCGCATATCGATGCGTGCGTGCTGTGCCGCAAAGAGGCGGCCGTGTGGGAAGGCGTCGGCGGCGCGTTGCTTGAGACCGTGACGCCAGTTGCGATGACAGATGGGGCGCTTGAAAGCGTGCTCGGCACGCTGGAGCGCGATCGGCCGCGCCGCAAGACCGCGCCGCGTGCGTCTGCGTTGCCGGCGGCGCTGCAGCGGTTTCGTCCGGGGATCGAGTTTCCGATCGGACCCGGCATCTATAAGCGCAATCTTTGGAAGGCGCCGCGCGGCACCGGACGTGCGTTTCTGCTGCGCGCGAAGCCTGGTCTCGCCCTGCCCCATCACGGGCACAGCGGCGTCGAGGTGACGTATGTGGTCAGCGGCGGCTATTCGGACGAGCATGGGCATTACACGCCCGGCGATTTCTTCACGGCCGACGACAGCGTGTCGCATCAGCCGCGCGTCGACGACGACGGCGAATGCACATTGCTGATCGCGACGGACGGCTTGCCGCAGGCGCCCGGTTGGATCGGGATGCTGATGCGCCTGCTTATGTGAACTCAGGCAACGACGGACACACGACAATGCGAGAATGGATGACCGGCTACGCCGCTGCCGGCGTGGTGTTCCTTGTGCTCGACCTGATTTGGTTGAGTACCGTTGGACGCGCCCTCTATTGGCCCACGATCGGACCGATCCTCGCCGAGCGGACGAACATACCGGCGGCGGTCGCGTTCTATATTCTCTACATCACCGGCATCCTGCTGCTGGCCGTTCAGCCGGGACTGAAGGCGCAGTCGCTGATGGTCGCGTGCGGCACGGGGGCCCTGCTGGGCCTCGTCGCCTACGGCACCTATGACCTGACCAACCTGGCGACCTTGAAAACCTGGACGATCAAAGTGGCGTTGGTGGACATGGCGTGGGGAAGCGTCCTGACCGCCGTCGGCGCGGGGGCGGGCTACCTGGCGATGACGATGTGGCGGACGGGGTGAGATTCGAACTCACGGAGGGTCGCCCCTCGCCGGTTTTCAAGACCGGTGCCTTAAACCACTCGACCACCCGTCCGCAGCAGGAAGTTCAAGGGGTTAGCACGCGCCTGCCGACCGTTTCAACAGCCTTTGGTCACCGATTGGTCACGCGCCTGTCAGGCCTTAGGCTTAGTTTGTTGCAGAGCCGTTCTCATCGCCAGATCGACGACCTTCGCGGTGTCCTCCTGCAGGCCCGGCAAGATGTGGGAATAAAGGTCGAGGGTAATCGCGACCGATGCGTGGCCGAGTCGCTCGGAAACGATCTTGGGGTTCGTGTCGCGCTTCAACAGATGCGACGCGTGGCTGTGCCGTAGGCCGTGCAGGGAAACCCTAGTGCCGGGCTTCGCCTTACCCAAAATCCGCTCAAACGATTTGGTCATGCTTGAAGGTTTCAGGGGCGCACCCTCTGCATCGGTGAACACCAAGGCGTTCTCATCGCGAGGCAACCCCAGGGCGAGCCGGATTTCCGCCTGCCCTGCTCGATGACGCTTCAACGCCTCAACAGTGACGCTCGGCAACGTGACAGCGCGTCGGCTCCTGTCGGTTTTCGGCTCTTTGAACGTCAGGCCACCTTTTTTTGTTTGCTCGACGACTTGCGTGATGTGAACGCGGGCGCGTTCCAGATCCACGTCCTTCCACCGCAGCGCGAGGACTTCGCCTCGACGCATGCCGGTGGTGGCCGCAACGAAAATCGGAACATTCCAGATCGACGTGTCGGCGGCGATCATCACTTGCGCCGTCTGCCCCTCATCAAGCGCGGCCATGTCCTTGCGCGGCGCCCGAGGTGGCGTGGCGTCCTCGGCTACGTTGCGGGCAATGATGCGCCAGCGAACAGCCTGCTTAAGGGCCGTGAAAACCGTTCGATGGTGATGCAGCACAGTTCTTGGCGCGAGTCCGCCGTTTCCGTTTCGCCGTCCCGCGCGCAGTGCTTCTGCATAGTGCGTTTGTAGGTGCAGGCCGGTGAGTTGCTGCGCGCGATAGGTTCCGAGTGCAGGAATAAGATGCTTTTCGACGATCTCCTCCTGGCGTTCGTGCGTCTTTGCCGAGACGACAGCGCGATGGGCCGCCAGCCACTTCCGAAGCAGCTCCGCTATCGTGATGCGCGAAGCTTCGACGTGAAGACCTGTCGCCGAGCCATGTAGCATCTCGCTCATTTTTCGCTCGGCATCAGCACGCCTGCCCAGCACAGTCGTGCTCTGTACTTTGCGTTTGCCGGTTTTCGGATCGCGACCGAGGTCAAAACGAATGCGCCACGAACCCTTCCCCCTTTTCGCAATGCTCCCTCGCATGTTCATGCCCTCCGAGGTTTGTTGGCGGCGAGTAGTCGGCGAAAGCGCGGCAGCAACCCAAATACCTTCAAATGCTGTGAGGTTAGAGTGAGGCGCGCCTTGTTCGAGGTTGAAGGTGGCGCATCCCAATCTGGCGAGCGCAACACGTTGGCAACGTGTCCCCGAACGATCGCTCCTACGAGCGCCTTTCGAGGGAAGGTGCCCCACACAGACCCCGGCGGCCACGACCTCGATGATCCCTTCGGCTTGAGGTACCCGGTCATCTCGTTGATCACCTCGACCGCGACCTCGTACAGCTTCGGATGGTCGAACCACTTTTTACCAGATCCGGCTTCGAGCGCGCGGACGCATCCCGCCATCATCTGAAACAAGGCAAAGCTTTGTGGCCCGCCAAACGCATCGACGATGGCATCTGGCCGTGCAGCGTTCGACCGAGCGTCGAACCAGCATTGAACGAGTTCTTGGGACAGACTGCGATTGTTCCGTCGTGCGTGTTCTTCAATGTCTCTGCGAACACCCTTCGGCAATCGTATGGTCAAGGTCTCGGCAGGAGAGCCGTCTGCCGACAAGGGTGGCCTCCCCCGACTTCGTTTTGCTGCGACCTTTGCGGTTTCTCGATCCATGTTTTCGCACTCGTTTATTCCATTATAATAAGCGCTTTTCTCTTGCACGGCAAGAGACTGACCACAATCCTCCAGCACGTGCAAGCAGAGAGGATCCGACAATGGACAACAGCGCCCCGCCGATGAGGCGTACACTGAATGTTTGGCCCGACGCCGCAACAATCCTCGGCGTATCAAGGTCGAAGGCTTATGAAATGGCTCGAAGCGGTGAGCTTCCCGTCATACGGATGGGGCGGCGACTTGTCGTGCCAATGGCGCGTTTGGAACGGCTGCTCGGGGAGTCCGACGAGTGATGCGGCCGCCATGCTCGTCCCTTACTCAAATGGGCAAATCGCGTCCCGGCAGGCTCGTCCGTGTCGCCGGGCGGCAAAGCAAGATCGACCGTTCGCTTGAGCATCGTCCTTCGACCCAGACCAAGAGGGTGGCGCGGATATGACGTCCATCAACATCGAGGAAATTCGCCATGTCCTACCCGATGCCAGGGGTCATGCGGACATCCCCTGCCCGCTTTGCAGCGCTGGCCGGACGTCGGCAAACCGGTCTCTCAAGGTGTGCCGCATATATTTTAGAGACGGGCATCCTTGCGCCTTCAACTGCGTCCACTGCGGCGAACACGGCCCCGTGGTCGGGGACCGCAAAGGCGGTGGGCGCCGCTTTCCATTTCGTTCGGCAACACCGCCGAGCCCTTCGCGTGAAGTAAGTGAACACGCCGATGCGCGGCTTGGCCGGTCTCTCGCGATTTGGGACGACGCACACCCGCTTGCGCGTACAAGCGGCGAGGTCTACCTGCGCGAATCTCGCGGCATTGGGCTCGGCCGATGGCCAGTTGACCTTCGCTTTCATCCGAGCTGTCCCCGCGTCCGGAATCGTGTCCCCGCTCTCGTGGCGCTGATGAGAGACATCCGGTCGAACGATCCGACGGGCATACACCGGACCTTCGTTGAGGCGGACGGCTCCGGCAAGGACGCAGGTGCGCGTGATCGGGCCAAGATGATGCTTGGCCGGTCGAAGGGCTCGGTGGTGAAGCTCACGCCCGACGACCATATCGCCACGGGCCTGGCGATTGCCGAAGGAATCGAGACCGCGCTGAGCTGCATGACGGTCGGGTGGCCGACGTGGGCCTGCCTGTCGTCAGCAGGCATCGCAGCATTTCCCGTGCTGGGCGGAATCGAAGCGCTCACGATCTTCGCCGACCACGACCAATCGCGGGCCGGTGAGGAGGCCGCCATCGAATGCGGCATCCGTTGGCGCGATTCCGGCGCCGAGGTTTGCATCATCAAGCCGCGAGCCGAGGGCAAAGACTGGAACGACGTGTTGAAGGTGGCGTGAGATGGACAGCGAAGAGCCTCCTACCAATCCCGATGTCGTCTTTGACTTAGGCGAAGTGGTCACCTTGCCGGTTAGGACTGCGGCCCATCCAGCACGCGGACAAAAGATCGGTTGCCTCCTTGTGTTGGGCGTGGGCGATGCCCAGTGCTCGTCGCCGAGCCGGTATCTCGTGAAGGGCCTTTTGTATGAAGACCAACTTGCGGTCATTTTCGGCGAACCCTCTTCCGGCAAATCGTTTCTGGCAGCGCACATAGCCTACGCCGTGGCACAAGGCCGGTCAGTGTTCGGTCTGAAGGCCCGACCGGGACCCGCGCTTTACCTGTCGCTTGAAGGCGGTTCCGGATTCGAGAAGCGGACTAAGGCGCTCGCGAATGAGCTTGGCACCACACCTGACTTCCACTATGTCGCGCATCCTGTCACGTTCTTGTCGCAGGATGACGCCGCCGCTTCAGTGATCGAGGCCGCCAAGACATTCGGGGTGAAGCTGATCGTGATCGATACGCTCGCCCGAGCGCTAGGCGCCGCGGACGAAAACTCGTCGTCGGACATGGGAGACTTGGTCCGGATCATGGACGAAATCCGGTCGGCGACGGGCGCTTGCGTGATCGCGATCCATCACACGCCGAAGGCCAGCCAGGACACACCTCGGGGTCACAGCTGTCTTATGGGCGCCGCTGATCTTCTGCTTCGGGTGGCGAAGTCGGACACGGGCGCGGGCACAGCAACCGTAACGAAGGCCAAGGACGTTGAAGGCGGCAAGGTCCTCGGATTCCAGCTGCGTCAGGTTGAGGTGGGCACCGACGAAGACGGCGATCCGCTCACGACATGTATCGTGGACGACGCGGACGCCCCGACCAAGTGTCCGGGCCCGAAGCTCACAGACGACGAGCGGGGCGCCATGAAAGACATCCATGATGCCTTCAGCAACCCATCGGTCGGCGCGATGGTCCGACCGAGGCCCGACATGCCGGAGGTGAGGGCGATGTCGCGGGATGAAGTCAGGGATGCCTTCCGCAAGGCTGGCCGTTTCGACACGCCGACCGGCAAAGAACTTAGCGCCGCTGACCGCCAGCGGTTCGGGCGGACGCTCAACAAGCTGAAGGACAAGAGACGGATTTGCATGACCGACAAGCACATTTGGTTGCCCGAGACGGCGTGACCGTCACGTGACCGTCACGCCTGTCACGTGACGTGCGTGACAACGCCCTAGGGGCTGTCACGCTGTCACGCTAAGGCCGCAGGAGGCGCGACCTTGCAGATCAGCGCCGCGCAAGCCTTGAACGAGGGTTCGCGACCGAAGCCCGTCGGCCGTCGTAGCGCTGCGACTGTTTCAATCCACGCGCCCCCCTTGGCGCGCCCGCCCACCCCAACCCGACGGAGGCAGCGATGCGTGTTTCAATCCACGCGCCCCTGAGGGCGCGACCGGCTCGCACCGATAGCTGAGGCGAGGATGATCGTTTCAATCCACGCGCCCCCCCGAGGGACGCGAATCTTTCCGCCGCCGGAGACGAGGACCGGAGAGCATGTTTCAATCCACGCGCCCCGGGGGCGCGACTTCCAAACTCACCGTCCCGCCCCCGACAGCAGGTTTCAATCCACGCGCCCCCGGGGGGCGCGACTTCGCCATCGCGTGCAGCGTGGGGCGGGCAGGTTTCAATCCACGCGCCCCCGGGGGGCGCGACCACCACGGCCATCCCGGCGCTCGAAAGCGCGGTGTTTCAATCCACGCGCCCCCGGGGGGCGCGACGGCGTCCTCTCCCTCTCCCGCCTTTGGCTTCCGGTTTCAATCCACGCGCCGCCGGGGGCGCGACGCGACCTCCTCGCGCTTGTCGATAAGCAGGCGGTTTCAATCCACGCGCCTCCGCGGGGCGCGACTCCGCCCGCGCCTCTGCGGCTTCGGCTCGCGCAGTTTCAATCCACGCGCCCCCGCGGGGCGCGACTGCAGCGCCGACAGCGGGATCAGGTCGCTGTTGCGCTCGGCGTCATGCTCCATGCCTCAACTTCTCAAATGAGTTCGACAATCTCCACACCCGGCGGCAAATCATTGCGATTCACGCCAACGCGATAGTCGGTGAAGGCCCGGGCGGGGCGCGCATTGTGCAGGCGCTTGTCGCCGATATCGAACGTCTCGCCGTCGTGCACGCGCTTAACCGTAACTCGATCGAACAGTTTGTGCGCGTGTTCATTTCCGAGTGCGCTGGCGTGTTTGAAGGCGGTCAGCTTGCGCGCCGACATCTCGCCGCGTGCCGCCGAGCGATCGTGCTCGAACATGCTCTGTAGCGCGCTCCAGAACAGGGTCAGGTCCTCCTCGCCGAATCCCGTGCGTTCGGCGAGTTTGGCGTTGACGAAGCCGTGCGCACGATAAAGGCCGTAGGGCACGATGTGCTTGCGGCCCATCGTGCGGTTGTCGGTCCGTTCGTCGGAGCCCTCTTGCTTACTCTTTTTTTCGGCCTCGTTTGTGGCAGCCATCCGGGTGATCGATATTTCCAGGGGCATGATCGGTTCCACCGAACAGGCGAAGGTAAGCTGTATCGGACCGCGCACCTGGCCGCAATTGACCCCGGTGCTCATCACAGCGCCGAAGGTCCGCACGTCGTAAAAGTTCGCGCACATCCAGCGGGTGAGGTTTTGCGCTTCTTCATCGGATTGCGGCGAAAGTTTCTTGTTCGTCTCGACGTCCTTCGAAGCCGGTCGAACCGCGCGGTAGGCTTGGCGATGCTGATCGTTCAGGATCGCGTTCTCCGTCACATAGATGTTCCGTCCGTCGCTGCCGTTGCTGTTCAACGCGACAAAGTTGCGGACCTTTCGCTTGAGACAGACGTCAGTGACGAGGCCTTGGCCGGTCTCAGGGTCGACGCGCGGCAAGTTTCCAGCATCCGGATCGCCATTCGGATTACCGTTCGAGACGTCGAACAGATAAACAAACTCGTAACGATTCTGAATCGCGGACATCACCTCAACCCTCCTGTTCATTGGCGTCATCGTCGCTCTTGTCGACGGCTTTTCCCGCATACCGTGCCTGCATTTGGTGGTAATAGCCGACGACGAACCGACCTTGTTCTTCGAGCCGGAGTGCGGTTGGGAGCTGATCGGCAAGGCCGCCCATCACATCGGTGATTTCCTTGTCGAGCTTTACCGCGAGCCCGATACTTTCGCCTTTGCGCAACTTCGACAGATTGTGCGTCGATCCCCGCATCAATAGCGGGAAAACCCGCGCCGGTGTCGTCGATGCGGCGGCAAAGTACTTGTCGCGTATCGTAGCATTGCGGTTATCCGTTGCCGTCTCCGCCCATTCGTACAGCGCGAAGAGCCGACCCAATCGATAGGCCGCGTTTGGGTTTTCCTTGTCGAGACTCACCGGAATTTCCTCCGTTCGTTGGCTCAGGCGCACGTTTCTTTGAACAACAGCCTTGCAGATGGCGGCGCGTTTGCCGTTCACGCCCCCTTCGACGCGGATGCGGCCGATTACCGCCGCAAGCAACGTCTGCGGATAACGCCCGCCCTCCAACACCGCGCGCATCAGATCGCCGCCGAGGCGCGGTGGAATGTTCTTGGCCTCGCGCAGCAACGCCGTCTCGTAAAGCAACGCCCACGCCGCCGGCGCCCGTTTGAACGGGTTGGGATCGATCGCAAGGTCTTGCCAATGCTTGGCGAGATTGCCGACCAATTCGCCGAAGGTGCCGACGTGCCAGAACCGCACGGCGATGCGGCCGGCGTTCGGCGAAAGACCCAAAACGTGAATACGCGTGTTCGAATCGAGATCCGGCGCGACGTCGGCGGCGCGGCCCTTCGAAATCGCTTCCATCGCCGCGCGCATGCGCCCGGCGTCAAGTTGGTCGGGGTTTTGGTCGTCGGGGTCTAGCGCCGAGCCGAAGAAGCCTTCCGCCGCAGCGGCGGCTTTCTCGCCGGTTTCGCGCGCGTCGGCCCAGAAGACGCAGGTCGCGTCGCCGACCAGAACGCTGCGTCCGCTATTCCTCGAAAGCAGTTTGTTCAGCGCAGTGCCGTAAGCGAACGCGGCGCTTGCAGAGATCGGAGCATTCGCGCCCATGCTCTTTCCGAATGACTGATATGCCGTGCTGTTCCTGTCGAACGAAACTAACTTGGCTCCGGCCGCGTTTGCGCCTCTAACGCCCTTTATGATCGGATTTGTTTGGACAATGTCTGCCAATCCGCCAGTGACGAGGCATACTCCGCGCCCCGCTTCCGATCCGGAGCTGATACTTCTCCAAATTGAACGGGCGTTAGCGCAACTGTGCAAATGCTCGAACTTGCCGTCGATGCGGAAGACGATGTTCTGGTCGAGCGCCTCCAGGCTAAACCCGAGCGTTGTGAACTGGTCCGGCGTCCATCGCTGTAAGAAAGCTAGGAACGCTCGGAACCCCATGTCGTCACTACCGGACAATGCCTCCTCGTGCATCGTGCGAAACGCCGCGTGTTGGTCGGCCGTTTTTTTGGCTGATCCGGGTTTGGCAACCGCTTTGCCCTTCTTTTCTAGATCGGTCCTGGTGTCCGTCACGCCTAAGGAGTAAGCCGTCTTGTCCCACAGGAACGCCGGTTCAATGTCCGATGAACGCTCAACAATCGGCGCGTCGATCAGGCGAGGTACCGGCTTATTCCCCGTCAGGTCGCGCAAGTCGTTGAGTGAAACCGGCGCGCCATTCTTTGCGATCACGAGTTCGAAGCTGATTTTCTGGGGCGCATAGCCGTCTTCCGACGCTTCGCCGCGCGCCCGCAGGCGGTCGTAATACACGGCGAGGGACTGCAGGATCGTCACGACCCGAACGCCTTCGGCCGCGCAGTCGCGACATCGATTATGCCGTTCTTCATCTGCGCACGGAAGAAATGCGGTGTCATTTCGTTGGCGAAATCGATGTCGTAGAGCATCCAGCCGAGGTCCTTGTCGCGATCTTCGGGCGGCAACGCCGTCACGGGCAACTCTCCTTCGATCAACGCAAAGTCGGTGGCGAATTCGCGCACGCCGAGGCACGGGCGATGGAAGCATTGACCTTCGCGCGCACGGCGCGTGAACATGTCAGCGTGCTTGCCCACGTTGTCGCCGGGCGCGGCTTTTTTCGTCAACTCGAAGTGTGCTTCGATCACGTAAGCTACGTCGCGCAACGCTATCGTCGCGCGTTGTTGGCGGTCATCATCGACCAACAGGCGCAAACCTTGGAGCGAGCCGTTGTTCATGCCGCTCTTGGCCGACGCGACGGGAATCTTCGACGCGACCTCGTTGCGGCGGAAGGACTGAAAGCGGATCGGTTTTAAGACGTGGATGCGGTCGACGAGCCAACGGATCGCAGGTTTCCAATGGATCGCTTCCAGAATGCCACGCGCGGCCGAGGGGGTGATGACGTCGTAGGAGACGCGCTCGACCTTCATTTCGGGGCGCGTGAAACACGCGTAGTCGCCCCAAACGTGGAGTTTGACGCCAAAGGACATAGTGTTGTTTGCTCCCCGAGGCAGTGCCTTCCTACACAAGGACAAAGGAAGCTAGAGCACAAGAGACTCTGCGCTGCGAAGGGTTGGGTCTCCCCAAGATAGACCACGCCCGGCGTCGTACAGGTCCACATTGGCGAGAAGAACGAACTGGTCGCCGAACTCCTTCTCGCGGACAATTTCCGCCGCGCCGTCGGCGATTAGTTTGAGCCGCGCTTTCGCCGGAATGTTGACAAGGAACTGCTGCAGCTTGCGTGCGATGCCGCCTGGTCTATCGGCATGACGAAGCGCCGCGATCAGACTCTTCGGTGCACCGAATTCGACCTTGCCCGTCGCCTCGATGATGATGGGGACCATGGCCGTTTCGATGACGCAGAAGCCGTGCGCGATGCTCTCGAACGGGAATTCGAGGCGCGGCTGCCCCCCACGCAGCGCGCGCATGATGCCCGGCAATTGAGCGACCTTAGCGCCGTCGAGTTGTTCGTCGCCGCGCCGCCAGAAAAGTTCGCCGAAGTATGCCCGCACGGCATCGAGCGTCAGCGGGTCGCTGTGTTCCGGCTTTGCCATCACGGACATTGCCGTCTGCGCGAACTGCTTCAACTCCGGCGGTGGGCGGCGGCCCAGCGCTTCGCCCGGATCGAACACGAAGAGTTGTCCGCCGTCCGTCCCCAGTTCGCCGTTGCGGTTACAACGCCCCGCGGCTTGCGCGATCGAGTCGATCCCGGCGACGGCGCGATAGACGACGGGAAACGAAATATCGACACCGGCTTCAACGAGCGACGTTGAAATCAGCCGCACCGGCCTGCCGTTCTTCAGGTCGCTTCGAATTTGGGTTAGGAATGCGCGGCGGTGCATTGCCGTCATCGACGTCGAAAGGTGCCATGTGCCCTCGGCCGGCGTGAGCGCGTCGAAGACCTCGCGGGCGTGGACGCGGCTGTTGACGATGCAAAGTACTTGATCCTGCGACAACAGGCGTTGAACCAACGCGGCGTCGTCGAGCGCGCCGACGTTCGAGACGCGGACACGGCGCAGCTTCTCGTAGAGTTGGCGCGGGTTCGGCGCGATCTCGCGCACTGGCAGAACAGGACATTCGCGCGACAGCGCTTCGGCAGGCTTGAAGCCATCCTCTCTTAAGATCGCCGGCTGCGTCGCAGTGCATAGGACGACACTCGCGCCGTAACCGCGCGCGAGTTCACGCAACGCAGCCAGACACGGGCGCAGCAGTTTAAGCGGCAGCGTCTGCGCCTCATCGAGCACGATCACGGACTTGGCAAGGTTATGCAGCTTGCGGCAGCGCGACGTTTTGTTCGCGAACAGACTCTCGAAAAATTGCACCGCGGTCGTGACGATGATCGGACGGTCCCAATTTTGCGCCGCTAGGCGAAGCTTCTCCACGCCGTCGCGGCCTTCGTCATCGTCGCCGACGCCTTTTTTTGTTAGACTCAAGCCCTCCCAATCGAACGAACTGTGATGTTCGAGAATAGCGTCGTCGTCGTTCAGGGCTTTGCGGAATTCCGCGGCCGTTTGTTCGATGATCGAGGTGAACGGAATGACGTAGACGACGCGCCTCAACCCATGTCTTAGGGCGTGGTCGAGCGCGAACGACAGCGAGGACAGCGTCTTGCCGCCGCCAGTCGGCACCGTGAGCGTGAAGAGGCCGGGTTTGTCCGGAGCGTGCGCGCGGGCCGCCGTCAATACCTCGGCGCGAAGGCGATCGACCTCGGTCTTGGGGACACCAAAGCCCAACATGTGCCGATCGAGGGTTTGCTTAAGCGCCGACACATCCCCGGTCCAGCCACGTTCGACCTCGCGACCTTCGGCATCGGCGTAGAATCCTTCGGTCGCCAGAAAGTCCGCATCGACGAGGCAGGAGAATATCATCCGCACAAAGAAGGCGAGCGCAAAGGCTTTCTCGTCAGGGCCTGCGCTCGTCCACTCGGCCGCGAAAGGTCCCGGTGGCCTTTGCGGCCTGTCTGGAATCGTAAGCCAGTTGGGAACGAACGGGAGCGGCTCGGATGCTAATTTATCCTTGAGGGGCGTGATCCTGTTGTGTTCGCCGCCGTCGGCGACGCCGTTGGCGATACCCGTGTGGTGGCCCGCGATGCAGAAGGCGAGTATTCGTCCAACTTGCTCGCCGTAGCGTTCCGCGCAGAGTTTGGCACCGGCGGCAGCGTGGGGCTCGCTGCCTCTTAGGCCTCGCAGATAGGCCTGGAATTCGGGTTTTGCCTTGCCAAGGTCATGAAGCAGTCCGGCTATCCGCGCCCCTTCCTCGCCGCCAAATGATTCCGCGAACTTTGCCGCGAGGTCAGCGACCTCTCGCAAGTGCTTTTCAAGCGGCTCCCACGTTTCCTCCGCATGCGGGGACGGCCGGGAATGCGCGAAAATCTGTGTTGGAATCGTGATGCTCGCGGTTGTTGGCGCTCTGCTTGGCCTTTCATACACCTTCGCGCGTGCCCCCCAAATACCGCGTAGCGTCTCAATCCGGATCGAATACGACGGACCCAAACGGTCTCGACACCGTTGAGGCGGTCTTTAGCCGTCATGCAGGGGGTCACGTGAGCCGGAAGGCAGCCCCCCCCCTCTGCAACCTACGTGACGTCAAAAGGCGATAGGCGCTTACGGCGGACATTCGCGAGGCGGACGGGATCAAGGAAGCGTTACGGGGGTGTCCACCATGACGCTTTTATCGAAGGCGTACCGATTTCAAGTTTGCCCACGTCTCTGGGCTGAAAAGGCTGAGAAGGGCTAGTTGATCTGGCCGCAGCGGTCGGGGTCGGGGTGCCGAAAATTCAAAAAGGCCGATGCTGTTGCCGATGATCGCGAGCGCTTTTCGCCGCGCTGCACGGAGCTTGCGAATGGATTCCGCCTGCGCTGAGCGGTGACCATGTTTGAACGCGTTGCTGTTACCGGGTTGCCCGCCGCGACTGCGCGATTCGTTCGTCATAATGTGAAACGGCGCCTTCGGACACGGGCACACATAATATGTCGGCTCGCTACACCTGCGGATCGCTTGACCATCATTCTATGTCGACAACCCCCATATGGTACCAAAGGCAACGCCGGGGGGGCGGGGGCGGTGGGGCCCAATAATTCGGAAACTTGGCCTCAAGCTGGACACGAACCCAACCGCACGTGACGGCACCAGACCGCACGACAGCTGGCTAACGCCGCCTCATATCGCGGAAATCTGGTCACAACAGGCCCACACAATACGACGCATAACAGCGGTCAACGCATTTCAAGACCGGTGCCTTAAACCACTCGACCACCCGTCCGCGGCAGGAAGTGGGAGGGGGTAGCACCGCCCGGGCTTCGGGCTCAAGGCCGGATTGCGGCGCTCGGGCTCGATTGGACGGCCGGACCGCGGCTGGCCGCTTCGCCGGGCGTCAAGGCCTAATAAATTTTTCATGCTTGAGGTCCGGCCCCGGTCCATCGGACGGCTTGGCGAGGACCAACGGCCGTTGGTTGTTGCGGCGCAGAATCGGTTCGGTGGCGGAAAGGGGCGCGCGGCGGACTCGTGTTCGCGTTTGCGGAATAAAGACAGTGTGAATCAGTTTGTCGCGGGGCGATTTCAATCGTCGGAAACGGCCATCACACATTCGCGCCGAGGGGTTGATTTGTGAACGCGACTTCAACATTTCGGGTGTAAGTTTAGGGCAAATCAGAGTCGGCGGGAGACGTCGGCCGCTTACAAGAAGCAGACCTCAGATCTGCGCTTGTCCATGGGAGAAACGCAATGTCGCATACCGATATCACCTCCTTCAACGTTCTTGAGCCGCGCGTGGTTCGTACGATCCGCGAAGCGTTCGATGACGTCGTGCAAGAGATTCAGAAACGCCGCGGTATCGATGTTTCCGAAGCCACACGCGCGAAGCTGGCGCGTCAGCTGGTCGACTTGGCGCGTCGCGGCGAGTGCGATCGTCAGCGGTTGAGCAACGCTGCGCTGACCACCCTGCCCTACTAACGCGGCGGAATTCCGCGCGTATTTGCGGCCTTTTTGGCGGCGCGCAATTCCGCTAGTTTGCGGGCCATGCAACGTGTTCTTTTCATTCTCTTGACGGCGGGCGTTTGTTTTGCGCCCGCTTCGGCTTTCGCGCATCCGCATGTTTGGATCGATATGCGGTCGTCGGTGAATTTCGAGGCCGGCGGCGCGGTCGACGCCTTGGGCGTGTCGTGGACGTTCGACGAGTTCTATACGCAGTTCGCGACGGACGGCATCGACAAGAACAAGAACGGGAAGTTCGATGCGAACGAGCTTCAGGATCTCGCGAATACGTATGCGAAGAACCTGAAGGAATATCGGTACTTCATGTTCGTCGAGACGGACGGCAAGTTGATCGATACGGGCGCGCCGACGAATGCCCGCGCGTCGGTCGACAAGGGGCAGCTGACATTCGCATTCCGGTTGCCGCTGATGAAGGCGGTGGATCCGGCAGCGGTCAAGCTTAGCTATTCGAGTTTCGATCCGACCTACTACATCGACATCGCGCCGGTCGCGGCGAACAGCGTCATGTTCACGGGAGCTGCGCCGAAGGCCTGCAGCTTTGCCTTGCGCAAAGTGGATACGACGAAGCCTGGGGCGTTGAACATTTCGCAATCGGTCAAAATGACGACGCCGGTGAACGACGTTCTCAATGCGACGTCGGCGGCGGTCGTCGAGATCACCTGCCCAGTTTCCAAAGCGAAATGATCCGCGCCATCTTGGTGATCGTGTTGGCGCTCGCCGTTCTCGCCGTCGCGCAGGCGCAGCCGCTTCCGATGCCGCCGGCTCAAGACGTGCCTGCCGACACGTCGTGGTGGGGCGACGGCATGGCGTATGTGAACCATGTACAGGGCGATTTGTGGCGCGGGTTGGCGAAGGCGGTGCGCGCCGTCAAAGATGAAGGTTCGATCGGTGCGCTGGCGTGGTTGCTCGGGCTCGCGTTCTTCTACGGCGTGATCCATGCCGCGGGGCCGGGACACGGCAAGGCCGTCATTGCGGCCTATCTGGTGGGGACCGAGAGCGCGGTTCGGCGCGGCATCGTGCTGTCGTTTCTTTCCGCGGCCGCGCAAGGTGTCACCGCGATTTGTGCCGTCGGGTTACTGGCCGCGCTACTCGGCTTCGTGAGCAGGGAGGTCGCGGACATGACGCGACCGCTCGAGATCCTTGGCGCGGCGATGATCGCCGGCGTCGGGCTCTACATCTTGGTCGTCACGGTGCGCGGCATCGTCGCCGGGCGCAGTGCGCACGACCACGCGCATCACGAGCCTGCGCACGCGCACGACCATTCGCATGGTCACGGACACGCGCACACGCATATCGCGCCGGCGGAGGTTCGCGATTGGCGAAGCGGCGTTGCGATCGTCGCCGCCGTCGGCCTGCGGCCTTGTATGGGCGCGATTTTAGTTTTGCTGTTTGCGCTTTCGTACGGCGTGTTTTTCGTCGGCGTAATGGCGACGGCGGCAATGTCGCTTGGGACCGGGATCACAGTCGCGGCGTTGGCGCTGCTTTCGTCGGGCGCGCGCCACGTTGCATTGCGTGTTGCGGGCACGATGGACGGTTGGTTGCTGTGGACGTATTGGGGTTTGAGTCTTCTCGGCGGCGTCGCTTTGGTCGTCATCGGCGCATCGTTGTTGCTTGCGCCGTCAACATCGATTTTTCCCGGTGCGGGTTAAATTTTGTTCAGCATACAGATGAAATTTGCGTATACCCCGTCTCGCTTTGCGCGCGGTTGAGAACACGCGATCCGCTCAAGTCAAGGGCTCTTATCGGTGGTCACAGAAACGCGGATTTGTACTTGCGCGTCTAAACGCGCTTCGCCATGTTTCGGGCCGCGACTGGCTTTGCCGAAAGACGAGTGCATGAAGACGTGCCGCAGCTTGCCGATGGTTCCTCACGGTATCTTCGCGTCCCGCCGACGCCTCCCACCAGGATAAGTCATGCGCAGTGGTACGCCCGCAGGTAGTCTGCGGCGCGGCCGTGTATCTCGTGAAGGAATGGGACTGAAAATGACGAATGGCGTTGTCAAATTCTTCAACACCGCGAAGGGTTATGGCTTCATCGCTCCCGATGGCGGCGGCAAAGATGTGTTCGTCCACATCACGGCGCTCCAGCGTTCGGGCATTCAGGATCTCGCGGAAGGCCAGAAGGTCACCTTCGAGGTCGCTCCGGGCCGCGACGGCCGGATCTCGGCCGACAGGCTGAAGGTCATTCAATAGCAACGCATAATTGGTGGCGCGGCCTTTGATCGGGCCATGCGGACTTTCGGCGGCGTGTGGGTTCCACACGCCGCTTTGTTTTCAGTGGGGCAGCCACGCATACGCGATGCCCGCGCCGATCAGCGCCGCGACGCCCGAACTGATCAGAACCGCCATTGCTGGCAAGGCGAGTTCTCGCGTGCCGAGGGAATAGGCGATCCCGGATTTCACAAAACTGTTCGCAGCGATGGCGACCGCTATTGTGGCGGCGCCCGCCGCAGCGGACGCTTCCTGAACTTGGGAACCGGACAAGCGGCTTGCCGACACGGTCGCTGCGTCGACGTCGACAGCACCCGACAACAGGCCTGAAAGAATGAGGCCGGTTTCGCCGGCATAGACTTGCGCGTAGTGCGCGAGCAACAGCATGACCGCCACGATCACGACGAACTTTAGCGCCGCGCCGAGCGCGTCGGGGGAGCCGGCGTCGAAGGCCTCGGACTGCGTCGACTTGCGCGCGCGGTAGGCGACGATCAACGCGCCGGCGACCGCGGTGATGGCGCCGAGCGTCAATGGCAGCATCGCGAAGTCGAGAAGCGCCGCGTTCATCGCCGAGATCAACACGCCCGTGCGGACGAACATCACTGCCTGCGCGGTCGCAATCGCGCTGGCGAGCGGGAGCGCCGCAGCCTTCGCACCCTGCGATGCGCGTGAGGCGCTGACGGTGACGCCGGTTGAGGAGAGGAAGCCGCCGAGAAGACCCATCAGCAGCGCGCCGCGCTGCGTGCCAGCGATCTTGATCGCGGCGTAACCGAGAAGGCCCAGCGTCGCGATGATGACGACCGCCCACCAGAGTTCGTAAGGGTTGAGGACGCCGCCGGGGCCGTAGCCTTCGTTCGGCAAAACCGGAAGCAGCACGACTGAGATTAAAAGAAGCTTCACGACGGCGTTGAGTTCGAGCTTCTGCAGGCGCTGAACAAAACCGTGCAGCAGTTCCTTCTGATCGAGGAGTGCAATCGCGATGACGCCGATGATGGCCGCCGGCAGGATCGTGCCGACCGCGCAAAGTGCGCCCAGGACGAAGGTCAGAAGCGCCGCGACCTCCGTCGTCATGCCGCGGTCTGCGTCGTCGCGCATCAGGTCGCCGATGTAGCCGACCGTTACGAGCGCGAGGATGCCGATGGCGATGATGGCGACGAAGAGCGGGCCTAGAGGTTCGACCGCAGCGCCGGCTGCGAAGCCCGTCAGCGCGAAGAGGGTGAACGTGCGGATGCCTGCTTCGCGTTCGCCGGATTTTTCGAGCCGCTGTTTCCAGCCGCGTTCGATGCCCATCGCGAGGCCGATGGCGAGGGCGGTGAAGAAGCGGAGGTAGAGGTCCTGCGGGTCCATGGCTGTACCCTTAGCGCGATTGGCTGATAAGCCACAAATCACGCGGTCGGTTGCAGCGGTGTTAACCGAAGAGAAGTTTGTGGCGCGCCTCGACCTTGGGCCACAGGTTGCGCGCCTCCGGCAGGTCCAGGCCGAAGACACGGTTCAAAGTGTCCACGTAATCGTCGGGCGAGGCGATTTCGCGCGTCGTGACTTCGCCGGTCATGGTCTTGAGCGTACGGCCGCGCATCATGACGAGGCTGTCAGGCAAGTGGCGTTGGACGACGGCGTTCAGGACGAACGGCGACGATGCGTCGGATTGGAGCCACGTGCATTTTTCGTCGAGCGCCGCTTCGGTCGCGGGCTCCATCCTGAAGTCGAAGGAGGCGGCGCCGCCGTTCGGATCGTTGTGAAAGCGCCACCAGCCCTGCCCTATGTCTTCGAGCGCGAAGGTCAGAAATTTCTGTTTGTGCCTGCCGGGCTCGATCGGGATCGGTTCGATCAGGCCGTCGCCGAAGCCGACATCGGCGAGATACGAGCGATCGAGATCGACATTGAGGATGAGGTGGTTGCCGATGACGCCGTCGCCCACGGCCGCGCGCATGACGCCGCCTGCCATGCGCGTGACCTTGAAGCCGATCTCGCGCAGCGCCCAATCCATCAGGCCGTTCATCTCGTAGCACCAGCCGCCGCGGCGGCGCGTCACGATCTTGTCGAAGATCGCCGCGGGTTCGCGCGTGACCTCGCGTTCGAACTGAACGTCGAGGTTTTCGTATGGAATGTTCTCGACGTGGCCGCGGTGGACGCGCGTCAGCGTGTCGAGGTCGGGCTTTGGCCTTCCCTCGAATTTGATGCGGTCGAGATAGGATTGGAGCTTCAGCCGAGCGTCCTCATGTGGCGTTCGAGTTCGGTGACAAAGGTGGGCGGTAGCTTTAGGCGTTCGGCGAGCGTCGCCAAGTAGCGGTGCTCGGCGTCGTTCTTGTCGTCGATGACGATCGCGGAGGCCGTGTAGAGCTGAGCCGCCACTTCGGGCGTGGCCGCGTGTTTGACCACGTCGTCGACGTTGAGCGGTTTCGCCAGTTCGCCGAGGAGGAACGATTTTTCTTCCGACGAGATGCCGGCTTGGTCCATTTGGCCCAGGATGCGCTGGCTCTCGGCGCGGTCCACCTCGCCGTCGGCTTTGGCAGCCGAGATCATTGCGGTGAGGAGCGCGACGCCGAGTTGGTTTTGCTGTGCAGCGGGCGTGGCGTTGGATCCGAAGCCTTGGCGCGCGGCGTCGCGGTCGTTCTCGGCCTGGCCGAGGAAGTCGCCGACGCCGGGCAGGTTCGAGAGAACGCCGCCGAGGGTGTCGCGAATGCCTGAGCTGCGCTGGTCGGGAGCGAGGCCCGCTTGTTGGTCCTTGTGGCGCTGCCAGGCTTGGTAGGCGAGCGTGCCGACGAGGGCAAGGCCGCCGATTCTGGCAATGCCGCCGAGTCCCGCGCCGCGCGCGAGCGAGCCGCCCAGCATGCCGGCGACGACGCCGGTCGCCATGCCGCTGTTGAGGAATTGGTCCAGCATTTTCTTTGCGTCGATCATGGGTGCGCGGCCTTCCGTTGCGTCCCCTTAGATTGGGCTTTTTGCGCGCACTTCAAGCGGTTAGGTGCATCATGCGCCGAACCTTTCCAGAATCCACGGAACGACGACGTCCATCACCTTCTCCACGTCCGGGGCTTCGCGCTTGCCGAATTCGGGCTCGAAGTAGTGACGGGCGGTTGGGAAGTCGACGTAGGTTTTGTCCTTCGCGGCGATGGCGTTGAACATCGGGATCGCGTCGGTTTTGGGGAATATCTCCTGGTCCTTGCCGGCGTTGATGAAGAGCGACGGCTCGGTGATTTGCGGCAGGTCGTGCATCTGGTTCGCCTGGCTCGACACGCCGGACCAGGTCGAGAGCCAGGCGTGCGGCGTCGATTGGCGGCCGAAGCCGAAGAACTTCCAGTTCATCAGGTCCGGGCGGGGCGAGAAGATCGAGCCGTAGTCGCGCGCGGATGGGTCGATGTGATTGTCGACGTAATGCGGGTTCGCCATCGTGCGGTAGATCGTGAGCACGGGTTCGAACGCTTCACGGCGCAGGATGTCGCGCTGTTTCGCGGGCGGCAGTTTGGCGAAGTCCGGGTCGTTGTGCAGCGTTTCGGCGTGCTCGTTCTCGGCGATCATCGCGCGGGCGATGGCGTCGATGCGCTTGACGCGTTCGATTTGCGCTGCGCGGTGACGTTTCACGAACGCTTCGTCGTAGCGCGACCACTGCGCATCTGAGCCGTCGATCTTCGACGGCGTTTTGAAGCCGTTGCGTTCGTCGTACATGTCGAGCGACGGGTCGGTGAGGTGGGGTTGCGTCTCGTCGACCACGGACGGGTCGATGATTTCGTTCATGATCATGCCCTCGCCCCGATGGGTCGAGATGTAGACCATGCCGTCGGCCGGGATCATCTCTGCGTCGTTCAGATGCGTGCGCCAGCCGCCGGGGGTTTTGGCGACGCGCTCGCCTTTCGGCTTCTTCGCTTGCGATTGATAGAAGCCGTTGAGCGCGCCGCCGCCGGAATTGCCGATGAGGATCACGTTTTGGATGCCGCGCGTCCTCAGGAACGAGACGGCGGAGGCGACGTCGAGGACGATCTCTTCGTGGATCGTGGTGACGTCGTTGTTCGGATTGCGCGAGTTGGCGCCGAGGCAAGCGACACCCGCGTTGACGAGGCGCGGGATCACGTAGTGGTGCGTGAAGTCGGCGCGCGGGTGCATGACGACGATGCCGGTTTTCGGCTTTGGGCTTTTCTTCGGCGTCCAGTAGAGCGCGCGGTGTTCGCGGAAGTCGGGTGCTTTGAGGATCAGGCTTTCGAGGTCGAATGCGTCCGGCTTGCGGCGCATGTTCATCGGCGCGCCGCCCCAGTAGGTCTTCGAAATCAGCTGCATCGCGGCTTCCCTAGAAGGCGATCGTGACGCGGCGGTTGTAGGGCTCGCGGACGTTCGGGCCGGTCTTCACTTTGGGTTGGCTGGAGCCGACGCCGGAGTATTCGATCGCGATGGTTGCCGGCAGGCCCTTCTCACGAAATATATCAGCGACGGCCTTGGCACGGTAACGCGACAGCAGTGTCGGCGCCTTATCCGCGGTGTCGCAATGGCCGACGAGAATGACCTTCTTCACTTCGGCCCTTACCGCATCGGCGGCGAGGTCGTTGATAATTTCGCGCGCGACCACGCCCAGCGTGACTGTGTCCGGATCGAAGTGGATCGTGTTGCGGACCCAAGGTTTTCTGTCGAACGGGTCGTTGGCTGCGTCTGCCGATGCGAGGCTTAGGGCCGCCAGTACAAGCGCGGCGAAACTGAATAGGCGCATTTTCTCTCCCTACTACAGTGCTTTCAGTACGTCGGCGGCGAACTTGTCTATGGCGAAGCGTGCACCGTCGCCGTCGAACCCGCGCCGCACGATCACGATGCCGCGCGACGGGACGACGATCACATATTGCCCGCGATTGCCTTGCGCCGCCAAGGTGCCTTCGGGGAGGCCGTGGCGCTTGCCGAACAGCCATATTTGCGCGCCGTAGCCGGGCACTTGGTCGCCGTTGGCGCGCTCGAGCGGCGGCTGCGCCGGCACGGGCGTGCCCATGTACTTCACCCAGCCTGCCGGCAAGACCTCCTGCCCCGCCCATTTGCCGTCGTTCAGCAGCAAGAGGCCGAAGCGGGTGAGATCGCGCGCGGTCGTCCACACTTGGCTTGAGAGAATGAATGTGCCGCCCCAATCGGTTTCGGCCGTCGTGTGGCGCATGCCGATGCGGCGGAAGAGCTTCTCGTACGGGTAGGCAAGATAGACGCGGTCGTCGCGGATGCGTTCGCGCAGGCCGTAAGACAGCAACAACGTGTCGTTGTTGGCGTAGTTCCACCGCGTACCCGGGGCCGCGGCAAGTTCGCGGGTCATGGCATGTTCTTCCACCAGGCCGCCGCCGAAGTAGATTTCGTCGGTTCGATTGCCTGCGGCGCCCGCGTCGAGGCCGCTTGCCATATTCAGCAGATGGCGGAAGGTGATTTTTGCGCGCGGATCGCCGGGGGCGGCCCAGGAGCTGAAGGCCACGGGCTCGTCGATGTTGATCAGATGCTCTTTCACGGCGATGCCGATGACGGCGCCCATCAGGGACTTGGCCACGCTCCACGTGCGCTGTGGGACGTAGATGCCGGCGTCGGAGGAATAGGCTTCGGCGAGGAGCTTCGCGCGCGACGCAACGACGATGGCGCTGGTGCGCGAGCCTTTGCCGTAGGTCTTGGCGTCGAAGGCCGCCTTCATAACCTGCGCGAGTTTGTGGCGCGTGTTGATGCCGATCGGCGTGTCGCTCATGCGGTCGCCGTTCGGCCACGCGATGTCGCGCGCCTTGGCGCGTTCGTCGGGCAGCGCCACACCAACCAGACGCAGGCTCGAACCGGCTCCTGGCGGGAGGACCACACAGCCCAACGTCCCGCGATAGGTCGCAGTGCGTGGCGGCATCAACGGATCGTACGCGACGGTGACCCAGCCACGCCGCCGGTCGATCCGCGCCGCGGCCAACTTCTTAATCGGTGCGGTGTATTCGGGATAGATGCCTGTCAGTTCATTGCGTTCGATCTGATCGGCCGTGCGGTTCGCTAGGAACGTGGCGCTGCACGTGAAGAGCGCCTTATAGCCGGCCGCGAGATACGCCGGTGCGTCGTCCGCGGCCGTCGCCGTGCGCGCCATTGTGGCGAGCGCCAGTGCTGCAATGATGAGAGCGCGCATCCGATGTCCCCTGCCCGCGCGAAAGCGGTCGGGATCATACGCCGGTGTACGGGTTTGGCCAGAGGGGCGCGCCATCGCAGGCGCGCCCGCACCACCGCCGGATCAGCGGCGGCGGCCTTTCGACAGTTTGTGCAAGGTCTCGGCCGTCTGAGCCGTGACACCGCTTGCCAGCAGACCGATCGCATTGCGCGGATCGTTCGCGAACGCAACACGGCGGGCGGAGCCGATGCGCAGCGGCCGGTAGTTCGGTCCGGCAGCAGCGCTCCCTGCGCCGGCGAGGACGCGGCAATTGCCGCGGTAGTTCATGCCGTCGCAAACCTCCCACAGGCCATAGCCTTGGAGTGCGAAGCTCGCCGTCGGCACGCCCCAGCCGGCCTGGAACAGGTTCGGGATGTCTTGCGTGAGCGCTTTGCGGGTGCCGTCGAAGCGCGGACCGGCGAACAGCAGAAGCGTCGTCGCCTGCGACGGCGCCATCGGCCTTTGCGCTACCACCTGCGAGCCGAGACCTTCGAACGAACTCAGCACGATGGCGATATCGGCTTCGTCAAGCGCGAAGTGTTCCGCCCACGCGCCGCAGTTCGCCATGGCGATTTGGTCGGGCGCGACTTGCAGCGTCGCTTTCATCTTCGCCGTCCTGTCGACGCCTTCGACTTTGCCCGTCAAGCTCATCGTAGCGGTGTAGACGCGCTTGCCGTTGCGCAACTCGCTGCCCGCGTTCTCAACGACGACCTGTGTAGCGCCGCCCGCGGCCAACGCACCTTGCCAGAACGCCGCGTTGATGTGTGGCTCCATCTCGTCGTTGATCTGCTTTTGCGACATGCCGCGCGTCGCGACGAAGGGATCGGCGGCAAGCGCGCACGTGCCCTTCGTGACGTCGAGACGAGGCGATTGCAGAACTGCGTCGATCTTGTCCGTCGTCTCGGCGACAGTCTTCTGCCAGCCGTCCGGCACAGTAACTTTGAACGAATTGTTGCGATCCAGATATTCGGTGCCGGCGGCGAGTGCTTGACCGCAAGCTAGCGCGTACAGCGCGGAGACGACGAGAACCGACCGGCACAACATGGTGCGCTCCTTCGTGGGTGACCATCGACAGGCTTAAAGGGCGCTCTTTGGTTTGACCAGTGAAACCGGACCCACGAGCGTGAGAAGCTTTGGACTATGAGAGAAATCACAGTCCATGCGATTACCGCTTCTGCGACCGGCGGATGTGGTCGACGCCGTTTGCGGCTTTGGCGGGTGGTGGGGGAAGCTAGCGCGGTTTGCCCATCCGGCTGATCATATCCCTCGCGCCCGCGGCCAGCGCTTCGGTGAGCGTGCTCGACAGCTTCGCATGCGTGCCGTGATCGTGCGGATCGGCCGATGCGATGACGCCTGAGCCTGTCGAGTTGTGGCTGCCGATCACAGTTTGGATGTCGGCCTTTTCGACGTCGAGTTGCGCGACCTGGACGCCGCATTGGCCCATCATCCCTTTGCCAGGCATCAGGTGGAGGACCATTTCGGTTTGAATGTTCACCTCTTTGCCTTCGAAGGTACTGGTGACGCCGACGGTTCCGAAGAAGACACGGCGGCCGTTTTTCATTTCGCTTTTGGACGCGACGGAGGTCACCTTGGTGGTCTTGTCCGTCATGATCGCGCGCCAGAAATCGTCGTTGATTTCCTTGCCGGCTTCTTCGTCGATCTTGGCCTGGCTGTCTTTGCGCGTGTCGGCGATGTCGCGGCTGATGAGGACGCAGAGGCCCATCGTCTCTTTGACGCGCGGCGAAGCAAGGACGAGGTCGATTCCACCGTCGCCGACCACATGCGTCCAACCGGTGGGGATCGTGACTTCGAATTGCTTCGCTTCATTGACGTAAGCGTCGGCGCTGACCGTCGGGCTTAGCGCCAGTGCAGCGAGGAGCGCGGTCGTCGTGAGAAATCGGCGCATTTGGCGCTCCTGCATTAGCGTTGGCGGTTGCGGATAAATTGGCGGCGGTCGACTCTCAGCATCTCGACGATCTTATCGCTGACGACGCCGACCACGTTTCGCGGGTCGCGCGGATCAACTACACGACGGGCGGAGCCGATGCGCAGGGCACGGTCGCCCATGGCCGCGCTTTCGGCGCCGGCGACGACGCGGCAGTTGCCTTGGTAGTTGATGCCGTCGCAGATCTGCCAAAGACCATAGCCGCGCAGATTGAAGCTGGCCGTCACGGCGTTCCAACCGGCGGCGGGCAAGTTCGGGATGTCTTGCGTGAGGGCGTGGCTGGGGCCGTCGAATTGCGGACCGCCGTGCAGGACCAATTGCGCGGTCTGCGGCGCCTGCGCGTCGCGCGGTTCAAGCTTCGAGATCATGCCACCCGATCCCGTCGGTTCGAACGACGTGATAACGGATTTGATGTCGACCTCTTCCGTCGCGACTTGCGCGGCGTCGACGCCGCATTGGCCGAGGTGGATGCGGCCGGGCACGACGAAGAGCATGTGCCATTGCTGTAGCGGCTTGTCTTTGCCTTCGTCGGTGGCGGTCAGGCGCGCGATAGCATAGAAGCCGCGACGGCCGTTCTTGAGCTCGGTTTTCGTCTCGACGATCGTCAGGTCTTTGACGCTCTTGTCGTCGAGCGTCGAGCGCCAGAAAGCCTCATCGATTTCGTTGGCCATGCCTTCGTTCAGCGCTTCCTGCGAGACATCGGCGGTGCCGTTCATGCCGACGGACGCGATGAGGCACATGCCCGTCGTCGTTTCGAAGCGCGGCGATATCAGACCGAAAATGGCGGCTTCTTTGTTCTTGGATTCGCCCCTTATCTGCCGCCATCCGTCGGGCACCGCGACGCGATATTGGAAGGTGCGGTCGACGTAGTCTTCGGCCGTTGCCGGTTGCGCGCCGAGGACTGAGGCGGCGAGAGCGATGGCGCAGAGCGTGGGGCGCATGCGGGCTCCGAGGGGTTTAGGGGTTGATCAGCGTTTGGCGGCCTGCTTTGTCGTTTCCGGGCCGGCCTTGAAGGCGGCCGTCGTCGTTGCGGCGATCATGGCGGCGGCGCCGGCCATGTCGTGACCGATGTACCGGCGGACGGAGCCGATGCGGAGCGGTTGGGAGGTTTCGCCGGACATGACGCTGCAGGTGCCGGTGTAGTTCACGCCGTCGCAAATTTCCCACCGGCCTGAGCCTGCGATCGCGACGCCGGCGGTGACGCCGCCGTTGAGCGCGGGGACGTTGGCGGTGTCCTGCGCGATGACGCGGGTCGTGCCGCCTTCGGTCGCGGCGAGCGTGAGTACCGATGGTGTCGCCTTTGCCGGCGCTTGGACGATCAGCTGGTTCGGCTTTGGTTCAAACGAGGCGAAGATCGCGTTGAAGGCGGGCTCCATCTGTTTGTAAATGCTCTTCGTCGCTACACATTGGACGAATTGGAGGCTGCCCGGGACGGGGTGCACTTCCTGGCGGCCGGTCGCGAGTTCGGGTGATGTGCCCGTCTCCTGCGTCGTTACGGTGGCGACCACGTAGAAGACCTTGCGGCCCTTTTGCATGCGATTGCCGCTGGTTTCGATTTTCGCGTCCTTGATGCCGGAGGCGGCGAAGACGGACTGCCAGAATTTGTCCGTCATGACTTCGCCGAAGGCTTCGTCGAGGTCGGATTGGCTGGCGTCGCGCGTGTTGGTCATCTGCTTCACGGCCACGAAGCAGGCGCCGCCTTTGACCTTTTCGTCAGTCGACGAAGCCATCATCAGGGCGATTTCGCTTTCGCTGGCGGCGGCGGGGACCGTCGTCGTCCAGCCGTCGGGCACGTTGACGACAAAGCGACCGTCCATGTCGCGGTAAAGCTTGGGCTCGGCCGCGGTTGCGGCAAAGGAACCCAAGAGGAGAAGCGAAAGAACTGAAAACGCCACGCGTACCATCGACCCTGCCCCATTGTTCTTCTTTGCTGTTAACACGGGGGCCGACTTGCAGCTAGTGACGCGGGCACACGCCGCGGATGAATCCCGCGGTTTGTCCCGGCCGATCATGGTTACGGCTTGGGGCTCAGTAGACCACCACGCTGCGGATGGACTCGCCCTTTGTCATCAGGTCGAAGCCTTCGTTGATGCGCTCCAGCGGGAGTTTGTGGGTGATCAGGTCGTCGATGTTGATCTTCTTGTCCATGTACCAGTCGACGATTTTCGGCACGTCGGTGCGGCCTCTGGCGCCGCCGAAGGCTGAGCCCTTCCAGACGCGGCCGGTGACGAGCTGGAACGGGCGCGTCGAGATTTCCTGACCCGCGCCGGCGACGCCGATGACGGTCGAGACGCCCCAGCCTTTGTGACAGCACTCCAGCGCCTGGCGCATGAGCGTCGTGTTGCCGACGCATTCGAAGCTGTAGTCGGCGCCGCCCTTCGTCAGTTCGACCAGGTGGGGGACGATATCGCCCTTCACCTCCTTCGGGTTGACGAAGTGCGTCATGCCGAATTTGCGGCCCAGGGCTTCGCGCTTTGGGTTCACGTCGACGCCCACGATCATGTCGGCGCCGGCGAGCTTTGCGCCCTGGATGACGTTAAGGCCGATGCCGCCCAAGCCGAACACGACGACGTTCGCGCCCGGTTCGACCTTCGCGGTGAAGATCACCGCGCCGATGCCCGTCGTCACACCGCAGCCGATGTAGCAGATGGTTTCGAACGGCGCGTCCTTGCGCACCTTGGCGAGTGAAATTTCCGGCAGCACCGTGAAGTTCGAAAACGTGGAACAGCCCATGTAGTGCAGCACGGGCTTGCCGTTCAACGAGAAGCGCGAGGTGCCGTCGGGCATCTGTCCGCGGCCTTGGGTGATGCGGATTTTCTGGCAGAGATTGGTCTTGCGGCTGAGGCAGTAGTCGCACTCGCGGCATTCGGGCGTGTAGAGCGGGATGACGTGATCGCCCGGCTGCAGCGATGTTACGCCTTTGCCGACCTCGCGCACGATGCCCGCGCCTTCATGGCCCAGGATCGCGGGGAACATGCCTTCCGGGTCTTCGCCCGAGAGTGTGAACTTGTCGGTGTGGCAAATGCCGGTGGCCTTGAGTTCGACCAGCACTTCGCCCGCGCGCGGACCTTCGAGTTGGACGGTCTCAATCGTGAGCGGTTTGCCGGCAGCGTGGGCAACGGCGGCGCGGACGTCCATGGGCGATCACTCCCTCGAGTTCTTGAGGCGAACCAATAAGCGAGAGAGCCGGTACTGACAATCCGATCGCTACTGTGTGACTACCACTCCTCCACCAGCTTGAACGTCGCGCCCGGTTGTCCTTCGACGCGGAGGATGCAGGGGCCGGCTTTGTTGGGGACGTTCCAGAGGGTTTCGGGGTCGATGGGGGCTTCGTGGGCGGTGCCGACGCAGGCCAGGCGGTAGGATTTCACTTCGCCTTTGATTTCGGCGAACCAGAATTTCGAGCGCAGCAGGCGGTGGCGCCAGACGGCGGGGGCGTCGTCCACCAGCGGGTGTTTGGCGAGGCGGGCGTCGATGCCTATGGGTTCTTTGCCCTTCATGGCGGCGTCGATGCCGGCGATCATTTTGCCGAGTTGCGAGTCCGGTGCCGCCAGTGTCGCGTCCACTTTTTTCAGGCGCTCGAAGCCGCAGACGGCCTCGCGGAAGTTGCCGGTGCGGGCGTTGAATTCGGTCTCCAGCGCGAGCGCGTGCGGGACCATGGCCTTTTCCAGATATTTTCCTTGGTCGATGTTGGCGTGGCGGGCGTGATAGAGCGCGCGCTCCCAATCCGCTTTATGGGCGTAGGCGACGGCGAGAACGAATGAGCCCATCGCCGCTTCGTACAGATTCAAACGGGTGCGGAACGCGCGTTCCAATTCGGCGATGGCTTCATCGGGGCGGTCGTTGCGGATGTGGCCGCGGGCGCGTTTGTATTTGGAGACAAACTCTTGATGGTCGGCGGCTTTCCGTGAATCCGTGAATAGAAACTGAACGTCGATACTGTAGAACGACTGTTCGACGGGGACGCCGTTGCGCGTTGCGGGCTTGTAGCGCCACCTGCCTACGCCTTCGACAGCCACCTTCACGAAATCCTTCGGACCGATCGCATCGACGACCGTTATGTTGGCCGGCACGCCTTGCGGGGTGACGGCGAATTCCAGCAGCACCCAGCCCTCGCTCCAGTCGTCGAGGGCGTTACGCGGGTAGCGCATCTTCGGCTGATCGACCGGCTCGGCGCCGATGAAACCTGGGATGACGACCGCGGGACGGTCGCAGTCTTCGTTGGGTTCTGCGTGTGCGGCTTGCGCGGCCATCGCCAGAGCTGCGGCGCAGAACAGACCGCGCAACGCCGTGCGAGTCATGGCAATGCCCGGTCGGGGTTTGGATTTCGCGGCTACCATTCCTCCACCAGATGAAACTGCGCGCCTGGTGCGCCTTCGACGCGGAGGGTGCATTCGCCGGCGGCGGTGGGGACGTTCCATTCGGTCTCGGCGTCTACTGCAGCGTCGAACACGGTGCCGGTGCAGATGAGGCGGAAGGATTTGGCCTCGCCTTGGATTTGGGCGAAATGGAATTTGGCGCGTAGGAGCGGATGCATCCAACTGGCCGGACCCTCGATCTCCGGGTTCGCCGACAGACGACCTTGCACAGCTAGCGGCGCCGGGTTCTTCAGAGCGGCGTCGACCTGTGCCATGATCTTCGCGGCCGCGGGGTCGCCCGCCGGCATCGCTTCGATAAGATCCCTATGCACGCACACAGCGTCTTTGTAGTTGCCATCGTCAACCTCGAGCGCAACGCGCAGCGCAAGCGCGGAGGGCCGCACGGCAGGTTCCAGCAGCGTATTGTCGAACACGGTCGCATGGCGAATGTGGAACAAGGCTGTCCGCCAATTCTTCATCTGCGCATGCGCGACAGCCAGTGAAAATGAGGCCATCGCGGCCTCGTACCGGTTGGTGCGCAAGTTGAGTGCGTCCTCTAGAACCTCGATCGCTTCGGCGAACTTTTTGTCCCGAATGTGACCCGTTGCAACGGTGTAGCGCTCGACGAACTGCTTGTGCACGGCAGCGCGCTCGGGACTGTTCCGGAGCCGGTACTCAACGATTACCTCATGGCCGTACTGCTCGACCGGTACACCGTTGCGCAGCGCGGGCTTGTAGTGCCAAGATCTAAGCGCGCGCAGCGTTGCGTTCACAAACGGCTTCAACGCCAACGCGTCAACGGCGACGACATCCTTGACCGAGCCATCCGTCGTGACCGTGAAGCTCGCGCGAACCCAAGCTTCGCTCCAGGCGTCACGGCCTTTGTACCCGCCCCAAGATCCTGGATTGCGCATGGTGCTCGGCGATGGATATTCTGGGGGACGTTTGCGCGAGACCACGGCCGGTGTGAAACCGGCCATCGGCGCGAGGCCCGGACCGCAATGAATGTCCGCCGGTGCACCAGCCGTCGCCGCGTGCATGGCCGTAGCCATCGCAACCACGGCCAGGACGACTTTGAAAAGCATCAGTGTCCCCCTCGACGCACCTGCTGGGCGTCACGCATTTCTTACCCTAGATTGGAAGACACTGACGCGCGATTGTTATTGAGGCAAGTCGTGCAATAGCGCTTCAGTAGACCGAGAGCGGGTCATTCCCTCGACCGCAACTTCATTGGGAGGCAAGGTCTCGATCGTGAGCGGGCGGGAACTCGATCAAAATCGGTTTAGATTTTAGACGATCCCTTAGGTTCGCACAGGTAATGTGCCGCGATGTGATGATCCCACAGCTGCGGCGTGCATCAATGGGTTGAGATTCGCGTCGTTGGGCTCCATATTCGACTCGCTGGCCACCGAACGTGGCGGGCAGTTGCCTGAACGGGGCGTCGCAATCGACGCGCTTCGGGCGTCGCGGGCTGGGCGTTTGTCGTTCCCCGCGAATGTGAAACTCAGAACCTTAAGGACCCTTTCCGGAATGAAGCAGAGAGCTGGTCAAGCGCGCGTTTCGCGCGGCGTGACGCCGTATGTGGTTGGGATTTTTGCCTTCGTGCTGGTTTGCGCGGCTGTCGCGCAGGCTATGAGTGCGCCGGCGAAGGCCGGACCGACGACCGTTTATGCCGTGGACTTTACGGACTATCGGTCGGGTTCGATCCACACGTGGCTGAAGTCGAAAGGCTTTGGGTTCGAGCGCGATGCGAACGACGCGGCGTCGATTACGTTTCGTGCTGGCGCTCAAGGGCTTGAGGTTGCGGCGTTGAAACAGGCGCAGGGATTGCTGATCAACAAGGCGATCGGAGCGAACCCCTACTCCGCCGTCGAGATCGAGTGGGGCGTCGGGCGGCATCCGCCGGGCGCCTCGTACGAGAAGAAGGTCAACAACGAGGCCATCATGGTCCACGTGTTCTTCGGGTCGGAGAAGAAGGCGTCGGGGTCGATGTTCGCGCCGGATATTCCGTATTTCATCGGCTTCTTCCTGTGCAACGGAGATCGCATCGGTCATCCATATGAAGGCCGGTATTATCAGGAGGGCGGGCGCTATGTTTGCCTTGCCGCGCCGCAGCCGGGCCAGACCGTCGTGTCGCGCTTCAATCTGACGGAAGGCGTACGCGCCATCTTCGGGAACAAGGCCGCAGAGTCCGTGACGGGTTATTCGATCCAAGTCGACACATCGTCTTCGAGCGGCGACGGGAAGTCGAGCGCGTTCATCAAGCGCATCCGGTTCGTCTCCTAACGCTCGGCCGGTTCCAAGGCTAACTCCGCGTCACGTGCTTCACGATGTTGGAACGCGCGGCGAACGACTGCGTTGAGGCTTTGACACCCCTCAACGCGAAAAGGATGGAACCGATGACCTCCATTAATCAGCCGAATACGCAGACGTCGGGCAAGGGCAAATCCGCCGTACAGGCGATCCCGAAGGGCTATCACACGGTGACGCCATTTCTGGTCGTCGACAACGCCAAGAAAGTGTTGGAGTTTCTCAAGAAGGCGTTCGACGCGCAAGAACTGACTCTGATGCCGGGCGAGACGCCGGACAAAGTGGGGCACGCCGAGGTGAAGATCGGCAACAGCATCATCATGATGGGCGATGCGATGGCCGACCAGAAGGCCGTGCCGACGATGCTCTATCTCTACGTCGAAGATGCAGACGCGATGTTCAAGCGCGCCAAGGCCGCGGGCGGCACGGTTATCAAAGAGATGGCCGATCAGTTCTACGGCGACCGTTGCGGATGTTTGAAGGATGCCGCGGGCAATCTGTGGTGGGTCGCTACGCACGTGGAAGACGTTGCGCCGGATGAACTGCAACGCCGCCACAACGCGCTGGCACAGAAGAAGCACTGATCCGACTGCTTGACGCGGACGCCGCGCCCGTTCTGAGCGCGGCGTTCTCGCGTTCAGTGGTCTTTGAACTGCGGCGACCGCTTTTGCATTTGCGACATCACGGCCTCGACCTGGTTCGGCTTGCCGGCGATTGCGGTTTGCTCTCGGGACTCCGTCATCAGCGCCTCGGCAATCGGGGCTAAGGGCGCTGCGTTGAGCATACGTTTGGCGGCGCGGATGGCTTCGGGGTTCTTTTGCGTGATTTCGCGCGCGGTGGCGAGCGCGTCGGTGCGCGGGTCGTTCGATAGGCGCGTGATGACGCCGAGTTTGGCGCCCTCCTCCGCCGTGAAGATCCTGCCGGTGTAGGTAAGTTCGCGGATGACGTCGTCGCGCATGATGTGGCGCATGAGGACCGTGCCCGCCATGTCGGGGACGAGGCCCCATTTGATCTCCATCACCGAGAGCTTCGTGTCGGGCGTCGCGTAGCGCATATCGGCGCCCAGCATGACTTGAAAGCCGCCGCCGAAGGCGACGCCGTGGACGGCGGCGATCACCGGAACGGGGACTTCGCGCCAGACCCAGGCTGCGTATTGCGGGCGGTTGGCGATGCCGTTGGTGCGGGCCATCAGGCGGCCTTCGGGGCGCGGGTCTGAGCCCGCGTCCGCGGTGCGCTGGAAGTTGCCCATGTCGAGGCCGGCGCAGAAGGCCTTGCCTTCGCCGGAGATCACCACCGCGCGGACGGATTTGTCGGTCTTGAGCCGCTCGCCCGCCGCGATGATGGCCTCAAACATCTTGTCGTCGAGCGCGTTCATTTTGTCGGTGCGCACGAGACGCACATCTGCGAGGCCGTCTTCGATCGTGATCGTAACGCGGTCGTTCATGAGCGTTGTCCTTTGTGTTTCTTTGGCGTGTTTCTTTGTTGCCGCAGCATCACGAAGAACGCACGCGCCCGCAAGCGGTGGTGGGTGGTTTTCGCGTCCTGGTATTGATTCGGGGCCTCGACACCCGCGCGCATGGGCGGGTCCAATGGGTCTCCCTGATTCCCCGCCGGTCAGTCATGCGCGCTTCGAGATTCTTCGCTTTCTACCTGATCGTCCTGGGGTTTGCGCCAGTGGCCGCGGCCGATGGTGCGCCGCCCGTGGGCGGGTTCGATTGGACGGGTTGGGTGAGCCAGGGCGGCGTCGCCGTGTCGGCGCCGGAGTGCGTGAACGCGGCAGACAAGCGCATCGATTGCTTTACGCGAGGGCAAGACGGACAGTTGTGGCGGCGCGCATTCGATGGGTCTTCGTGGAAAGCGTGGGCGAAGCTCGGCGGCGTGGCGAACGCTTCGCTTTATTCAGCGCGGCCGGAGTGCGTGGTGTCCTCGGGTGCGCAGATCGATTGCTTCGTGCGGCGCCATGGCGACGGGGCGATGTTCCGGCGAACGTGGCACGGGGACTATGTGCACTCGTGGGAGAACCTCGGCGGGACATTGGCGTCCGATCCGGATTGCGTGACCCAGAAGCCTGAACGGATCGATTGCTTTGCGCGCGGCGAGGACGGCGGGTTGTGGCACGATAGGTTTGACGGCGATGCGTGGAGCGGTTGGGTTTCGCGCGGCGGTGATATTGCAGAGGGCACGAAGCCTGCGTGCGCGTTGCGTTCGGCGGGGAAGATTGAGTGTCTTGTCGTGTGGGACGACAAGTCGTTGCGGCATATGTCGATCGGGTCGGACGATTGGGATGAAGTCGGCGAGGTGACCGCCGCATTGCCGTCGACGGAGAACTTGTTGCCGAGTCCGAAGTGTTATGGCGCGCCGGATGATGCGCGCGTCGATTGCTTCATGCCGGTCGCCGATGACGGGCGGCGGGCATTGATGTATTTGCGGTATGACGGCAACTGGACGCTGGACGATTTGTCGAGCGACTTTGGCCGCGAGGCGGCGGGGCCGGATCGCGAATTAGCGCAGTATGATTTCGACTGTGTCGTGCGCACGGATGCGCGGTTCGATTGCATGGAGCTGGCGTCGTGGCGCGGGTACAAGGGCGCGGCGGCGGAGGACGGCAAGGCGGTGCGGTTCCGGCATTACGCCTACGCGCTGGGCGGACCGCCGGCGCAGTGGCGGAACGTGCCGCTGACCATGCCGGTGCAGGCGGGGAATGTGTCGTTCCTCAAGTGCCTGAGCGTCGATGGCTCGCGGATGGATTGCTTTACTGGGGGCAGTTGGCTTGGCAATTCGACGTTGAACCAAGCCTCGTTCGTGTATCAGGAACGGATCGTGTTCAAGCCGATGAAACCGGTGCGCTGACTTTTCCGGCTGTCTCGCCTAGTCTCCGCCCCGACATAAGAACGGGAGAGACGCTCATGATCAAAGTTCATCATCTGAACAATTCGCGGTCGCATCGAGTGCTGTGGCTTTTGGAGGAGCTCGGTACGCCGTACGAGATCGTGCACTACAAGCGCGATGCGGTGACGCGGTTGGCGCCGCCGGAGTTGAAGAAGGTGCACCCTCTGGGCAAGTCGCCAGTGATTTCGGACGGCAATCTTGTCGTGGCGGAGTCGGGCGCCATCATCGAGTATCTCACCAAGACTTACGGCAAGGGGAAGTTTTGGCCGGCGGACGGATCGCCCGGTTGGATAGAGCATTCGCATTGGATGCACTTCGCAGAAGGGTCGGCGATGTTGCCGTTCCTGCTTGGGCTCTATGTCGGGATGCTGGGCGAAGCGGGAGCTGCGTTGCGGCCGCGCATCGAGAGCGAGATCACGAACCACCTCGCCTACATGGAAGGCGTGCTTGCCAAGCATGACTACCTTGCCGGCAAAGAGATGACGGCGGCAGATGTGCAGATGTCGTTCGTGCTTGAGGTTGCCGATACCAGCGGGCGGCTTAAGGATTTTCCGCGGTTGGCAGGGTTGATCAAACGTCTGCGGGAACGGCCGGCTTACAAGCGCGCTATTGAGAAAGGCGGACCACTGGAATTGATCCGGCGTTGATCTATGTCATGGAATTGCGTTTAGAATCGTTCTAATTGCGTTTCTGGCCAGGAGGATCAACGATGGCAAAGGCTCACGAGGGCGCGGTCGACATCGGCATTTCGGCCGGCGACCGCAAGGATATTGCGGCGGGGTTGTCGCGCGTTTTGGCGGATACCTACACGCTCTATCTGAAGACCCACAATTATCACTGGAACGTCACGGGGCCGCAGTTCAACGACCTGCACGCGATGTTCATGACGCAGTACACGGAGCTTTGGAACGCGGTCGATTTGATCGCCGAGCGTATTCGTTCGCTCGGGCATTTCGCGCCGGGGTCTTACAAGGCGTTCAGCGAGCTGTCGTCGATCAAGGAAGAAGAGAGCGTTCCGGCGGCCAATAGCATGCTGGAGAATTTGCTCGCGGGGCATGAGACGGTGGCGCGGACGTGCCGCGGGTCGTTTCCGGCCGCGGAGAAGGCGCACGATCAGCCGACGATGGATTTGCTGACCCAGCGTCTGCAAGTGCATGAGAAGACGGCTTGGATGCTGCGGAGCATCCTCGGGCGTTAGGCGCGCGCGGAGTCAGGTTCACCACAAAGCCTCGAAGGACACCAAGGTACACGAAGGCTGTCTTCGAGGATTGACGGTTGAAATAGTTAAGGGGCGCGTTGCGCCCCTTTTTTTCTTTCTTCGTGAACCTTGGTGTCCTTCGAGGCTTTGTGGTGAAGCTGACTCGACCCTACTCCGCCGCGACCGGTTTGCGCTCGCGCACGGCGTAGTCTTCCCACTTCACGTGTTCGACCGCTTTCGCGTAGTCGCGTGTGTGGGACGAGTAGTTCTGCGTGATGTGGCCTTTGGCGTTTTTGTACCACGAGCGGCAGTGCGGGTCGGCCCACGTTGTCTTTGCTAGGCCGGCTTGGAGTTCGCGGTTGAATGCGTCTTGGGCCGATTGTTTGACTTCCATCGCGGCGATGCCGCGCTTTTGCATTTCTGTGATCGCCTTCACGGCGTACTCGACCTGGCGCTCGAGCATGAAGGTGATCGAGTTGTGGCCTAGGTTCGTGTTCGGGCCGTAGAGGATGAACATGTTCGGGAATTTCGCAGCGGTGATGCCGAGATAGGCTTCGGGGGCTTCGGCCCAGGCTTCGCGCAGATGCACCCCGCCCTTCCCCACCACATCCGCCGACCATTGCCAGCCCGTCGTTTCGAACCCTGTCGCGTAGACGATAATGTCGACGTCGTGCTTCGTGCCCGTTTTCGTTTCGATGCCGTTCGGCGTGATGCGTGCGATGCCGTCCGTCTCGAGCGTGACGTTGTCGCGCAGGAGGGCCGGGTAGAAATCGTCGGCGAAGAGGATGCGTTTGCAGCCGATCGGATAGTCGGGAGTCAGCTTCTTGCGCAGTTCCGGATCCGGCACTTGTTCGGCGAGGTGGTTGAGCGCGATGCGCGTGTAGGCGTTGCGACCTTCCTTCGTCCAGCTGAAGGCCTGCCAGAAGAGGTGGTCCGAGTTTTGGTAGATGAGTTCGCGGCCCATCGCGGCGATCTCCGGCGCGGTCATCATCAGCGCCTTCTCTTCATCCGTGATCGGACGGTCGAGGCGGGGCACGACCCAGTTCGGCGTTCGCTGGAAGACGACGAGGTGCTTGGTCTCCTTCGCGATCTCCGGGATGATTTGGACGGCGCTGGCGGCCGAGCCGATGATGGCGACGCGCTTGCCGGCGAGTTTGATCGAGTGGTCCCAGCGGGCGGAGTGGAACGTCGGGCCTTTGAAGTTGTCGCGGCCTTCGATCTCAGGGATCAGCGGGCGGTTGAGTTGGCCCAGTGCGGCGATGAGGGCGTTGGCTTCGTAGGTTTTGCCGGTCGAGGTCGTGACCTTCCAGACGGCGCGCGCGTCGTCCCATACCGCGGACTTCGTTTCCTCATTCATCTTCAGGTGCGAGCGGAGGCCGAAATTGTCGGCGAGATCTTCCGCGTATTTTTGGACTTGGTTGTAGCGCGGGAAAAGATGGTCCCACAGCAGCGACGGCGCGAAGGAATATTGGTACAGCGCGACGGGCACGTCGCAGCAGCAACCGGGATAGGAATTGTCGCGCCAGGTGCCGCCGACCTTCGCCGCCTTTTCCAGGATGGTGAAGTCGGTGATGCCGGCCTCTTTGAGCTTGATGCCGGCGCAAAGTCCGCCGAGGCCTGCGCCCATGATCGCGACCGATGGCTTGCCTGTCATTACGTCCTCCCAGTGTTCAATATCTTGTTGGGCGGATGTTGGTGCAGACCGGGGCCCAGGCGCAACCGGTAATGTTTGGGGATGCGCGGGCGCTCAGTTCGTATAGAGGCGGTAGTTGCTGGCGCCGGTGCCTTGGTTTTGGACGTTGACTTTGAATTGGCCCTTCCAGCGGGGGAACCAACTGCAGTATTCGCGTTCGCGGTTACCTTTGCTTTGGCAGATGACGTTGCCGTTTTCGTCCGTCACCGTGAGGTCGAGGTCGCCGGCGCCGTCGCCACGGACTGTCGCTTCGGCGAATTCCTGGCTGTAGAATTCGAACGTGTACGTTGCTTTGCCTCTCGACGAGATGGTGTCGCGGACGAATTTGGCGCCGCCGCTGTTTCCTTTGAGGCTTATCCCTCCCATCGTGTCGATGAGTGCGACCATTTCATCCCAGCCTTGCGCGTAGGTTCGCGCGAGGTCGAGCAGGTCTTTCGCCGTCGCGAGTTTGCCTTTGGCGGTCTTGTCGCCCTCGCCGCCTGTGCGTTCAACCGCGACCTTCGTCTCTTTGCCAGTGGCGTCCATGTAGAGACGCGCGGCGTTGAGCAGCAATACCGGGTCCTTTTTCTGCCGACCGAGGTCTTCCAATTCGGCGGCCAGGAAGATGAGGCGGGCGTTCGACTCCGTCGGTGCGGCTTTACCGGTGGCGACGTTGGGGCCGGATTTGTCTTCGGCGGCGATGGCGGCGGTCGCGAAGGACGCGGCGAGCAGCAGGATCAACAGGCGGGTCATTTGGACTCCACGGGTTGGCATTTGGGCATGGTCGCATTCGGCATGCTGCGGACGAAGTCCGTGATGCCGGGATAGGCGCCTTCGTTGCGTTGGGCTTGTACGCCGGTCGATTGCAGGCACGCGGCGGCGTCGAAGCCGGACTCGATCGTGTCGGCGATGTGACCTTCGAGGAGGCCGAGACTGGTGCTGATGGATTGCAGCTTTTCGCGGCGCGTTTGGTTCGGGTCGTCGGCGAGGTTTAGGTGCGAGAAATAGACTTCGGGGCGCTGGCTTTGAAAGACCTTCGCCTTCGCGCAATCGATGTCGAGCGACATGCAGCGTGCGGTGCGGATGTTGTCGGCCAAGCGCGCGATTTCGGAGAGCGCGACTTGCATCGTTTCTACGTTGTACCGGTCGATCGTTGTGTTCAGCACGGCGCCCAGGACCGGCAGCGCGCCGGGGCCGTCCGGCGATAGAGCAAGGTGCGGGTCCTTGGCGGCTTGGCCGTCGATGCTGATGAGTAGGATTTTTCGCGTGCCGACGAGTTGGTCGAGATACTCGGGCGTGCGGTGGGCGATCGACCAATTGGTGAGGCCGCGGAGGGCGAGGTTGTCGCTGACGCCGCCGTCGACGAGGTGGGCGTATTGCGTGCGCTTGGGGTCCATGTAGTCGCGCGCGAGTTCGGCCAGCAGCGCGCGCGCTTCGTAATGGGCAGCGGCGACTTGGCTTTGTGCGGTTTGGTCGCGCAGCCATGGTGGGGTGACGTCGCAGTTCGTTTCGGCGCGGTAGCTCTTGAGCGTCACCGGTGAGAAGAGGCCTGGGAAGCCGTTCGAGGCCGCGACCGCCCAGGCGACGGGGAACGTGCTCATGTCGGAGCAGAGCAGGTCGAACTGGTCTTGGCTGAAGGTGAAGAACGTGCCCTTCGCGACGTCGGTGGCGCCGACCATCAGCATCGGTGCGCCTTTGGCGTAGAGGTCTGAGTAGAGCGCGCCGTTCGGCCTGTCGGCGCGTGGGGCGTTGCAGTCGGGTTGGAACAGGCGGTCGGCGTAGAGGCGCGCCATGTTGTCGTTGGTGCCGGACTCGCCGCTCATCATCCAGCCCCAGTTCCAGGGGGCGAGGTACATGCCCATGATGTCGGCGTCGTAGTCGGTGAAGAGGAAGTCGCGCTCGAAGCCGCAGCCTTTGTCCTTCGGCACGAACATCGCTTCGCGGTGGAGTGTGTAGTACGACGCCGTGAACGTTCCGCCGGAGACGCCGGAGATGAGGTCGACCTCCTCGAGCAGCGAACGGCTGCGGCCGCCGATGTCGAAGTGGGCGTCGTTGAGCGCCTTCAGCACGCCGTATGAAAATGCCGATGAGCGTTTGCCGCCGCCGGAGATCGACACCAGGATCAGCAGTTCGTCGGAGTTGTCGCCCTTCAGTGCGCCGAGGCGGTAGTCGACTTCAGGGGCGGGCTTGCCGCCGGCCTGTGCGGTCAGCGGGTCGTTGATCGGCGGGCGCGCGGTGACGCAAGCGCTCAGCGCGAGCGCCAGCAGGGCGACCCAGAAATGCCTTATTCCGGTGGTCAAAACCCCGCCCATCGATGTTCCTTAAGCCCCTGTTTGCCAGGCGATTTTGTCGAAGGCGAGGCGAAGAAGCCACGGGCTTGCTGCAGTCGGTTGTCAGGCTGTGACGCCAAATACACAAGGGGTCGGGCGGCGTGGTAGGCGTTGGTCTGAAAGTTCCACGATTGTCATGGGGGAGTGTCGGCATGGGTTGGCGCCGCGCGGTTGCTTTGGCCTGCTTCGTGGTGAGTGCGTTCGCGGCTGGTGCCTCGCTGGCGGCGTCGGCGCAGGATGATGCGCTGGCGCATATCGAGAATTTGCGGGCGCAGGGGAAGGTCGCCGAGGCGTTGGCCGCTTATGACGCTGCGATCGTGGCTGCCGAGACGGCGGGCGATCGCGCGCGGGTGTCGAAGCTGGCTCATGACGCTGCCATCTTTGCCATGCTGCTTGAGCGGTACGACGATGCGGAGAAGCGGGCGCGTAAAGCGTTGGCTGTCGAGACCGCCGTCAGTGGGGCGAAGAGCGGGAACGTTGCCGCGATCCTGAACACGCTGGCGCAGATTCTTGAGTCTCAGGGACGGTATGCGGACGCCGTTGGCGAGGCGACCAAGGCGGTCGCGATTGCGCGGGAGGCGTTTGGGGCGGCGCATCCGAATGTTGGCGCGACGTTGAGTACGCTCGGCAAATTGCACGCGGCGACTGGAGATGTGGCAGCGGCCGAGAAGACGCTGCTTGAGGCGATCAAGATCGAGGAGAAGGGTCTTGGGGGCGATCATCCTGCGGTCGCCGGGTCGCTGAACGATCTTGCGGCACTGTATCGGCAGCAGCTTCGGTTGGACGAGGCGGAGGTTCTGCAGAAGCGTGTTGTTGCGATTGCGCAGAAGGTTTACGGCCCGAACCATCCCAATCATGCGACGGCGCTGTCGGCGCTCGGTCGCAACTATCTCGATCAGGCGCGGTGGGATGATGCGGAGACGGTGCTGGCGCGCGCGCTCGATATCCGGCGCAAGGTTTTGGGCGACAAGCACAACGACACGGCGGACACTTGGAACGATCTCGCGTGGGCCGATATGGGGCGTGGCGATCCGAAGGCGGCGGCGGGCAAGTTTCTGCGCTCGCTAGAGGTGCGTGAGGCCGCTTCGACACAAGATCCTGAGGCGGTGGCGAAGGGGTTGAGTAGCCTCGCGCGGGCGATGCGGGACGTTGCTGAGACGTCTGTTGGTGATCGCGTCGCGCGCTATGCGGATGCTGAGAAGCAATCGGTGCGGGCGGTCAACGTGGCCGAGAAGGCCGGGCTTGCGAAGCGGCCGTGGATGGCGAGCGTGCTGACGGGGCTTGGCGTTTCCGTGTTGGCACAAGGTCGAGCCGCGGAGGCGCAGGCGCTTGCCGATCGCGCGTTGGCTTTGGCACCGGAGGCGAATGTGACGCGGGCTTCGGCGTTGCGGCTGCGGGCGGCGGCGCAGTTGCAGCAGACGAAGGTTGCGCCTGCGTTGGCAGATGCGCGGGCGGCCGCTGCGATATACACGGAGCGGCGGACCCAAGCGGGGCTCGCAAGCATTCGCGGCGAGGCGGCGCAGGGGATCAATGATCGCGATGCCTATTACGTCGCAGTGCGCGCGGCCTACGCGCAATCGGCGAACGCGGGTGATGTCGCGGCGCGCGACGAAGGTTTTGCTTTTGCGCAGCGTGCGGGCGGCGGCGCGACCGCGCGGGCTGTGTGGCGCATGGCGGCTCGCTTTGCGGCGAAGGACGATACGCGCGCGAAATTGCTGCGCGAGCAACAGGTGCTGACGCTGCGCTTGCCGGAGGTTGAGGCGCAATATGTGGAGCTTCTGAGTTCGAGCGATGCGGCGAGGCAGAAGCGCGCTGAGGCGCGGCGTAAAGAGAGCGCGCGTATCCGCGACCGGTTGAAGGCACTTGATGGGCAGCTGCGCAAGGACTTTGCGCCTTATGCCGAGTTGGCCGATCCGCAGCCGGTGACGATTGCCGACCTTCAGGCGTTGCTGAAGCCGGATGAGGCGGCGCTGCAGTACGTGGTGGCCGACTACGATGGGTACGTCATCGCGGTCAGCAAGGAAGCGGTGACGTTCGAGAAGCTGCGCATCGCGGGATCGGGTCTGCGGGACGATGTTTCCACGTTGCGCCGGCAGCTTGATCCGTCGATGTGGAATGTGTTGCCACCGAATATTTCCGCACTCGACCGGGCGCTGGCTTATCGGCTTTATCAGCAGCTTTGGCGGCCGGTGGAAAGCGTCGTTGCTGGTAAGGCGAAGGTGTTTGTCGTTGCCGATGGGCCGCTCACGAGCCTGCCGTTGACGGTGCTCGTGACGGCGCCGCCCGTTGGTGGGGCGGAGGGTGATCGCAATCCGCAGGTGTTGCGCGATACGCCTTGGCTTTTGAAGAAACATGCGTTGATCACCCTGCCCTCCCTTTCGAGTCTCAAGGCGCTTCGGCGTTATGCGGCGACGAGCGGGGCGAATGAACCGTTCTCCGGCTTTGGCGATCCGGCGCTTGGTGCGCCGGATGATTTGCGTGGCGCGAGCCGTCGCCCGGTGGCTGCGTTCTTCCGGGGCGGGTCGCCGGAGCGGGAGCGGCTTGAGGAGCTGGGATCGCTGCCGCGGACGGCGATCGAGTTGAAGGCGCTGGCGGCGGCTTCGGGTGGCGATGCGGCGAAGGATCTGTGGCTCGGTTCGCGGGCGACGGAGACGGCGGTGAAGCGCGCGCCGCTGTCGCACAAGCGGGTCGTGGCGTTCTCGACGCACGGGTTGATGGCGGGCGAGATCGGTCAGGGCGAGCCGGGGCTTGTGATGACGTTGCCTGAGATGCCCTCGCCGACCGACGACGGGTTCTTGGCGGCGTCGGAGATTGCCGATCTGAAGTTGAACGCCGAGTGGGTCGTCTTGTCGGCCTGCAATACCGCCGCCGGTGATAAGCCTGGTGCGGCAGGGTTGTCGGGATTGTCGCGTGCGTTTTTCCTCGCCGGTGCGAAGTCGATGTTGGTGTCGCATTGGTCCGTGTGGGACGACGCGTCGGCGGCTTTGACGACTGGGACGCTGGCGCGGTTGAAGGCGAAGCAAGCGCCGGATCGGGCCGCCGCTTTGCAACAGGCGCAACTGGCGTTGATGGCGGACAAGAAGCAGCCGCGGTTTGCGCATCCCGCTGCTTGGGCGCCGTTCGTTCTAGTCGGCGAGTCGACGGAGAAGTAATCTTTGCTTGAGCCGCATGGGCCGTTGAGAGTCAGCTTCACCACGAATCCTCGAAGCGCTCTAAGTTTCTCGAAGGTTTTATCGGCGCGTAGCGCCAGCTAGATTGCCTGCGGCGCTAGACGTCTTTGTGAACCTTCGTGTGCTTCGAGGCTTCGTGGTGAAACTGACTCGACGCTCGTCCAACGTTGACAGACGTGCCCTAGGTCTTCGGCATGCGTTCGGCGCGTAGCGCAGCGCGGCGGACTTTGCCGGCTTCGTCGCGCAGGAAGTCGGTGACGAATTCGTAGGTCGATGGGGCTTTGTAGGAGACCAGATTGTCTTTTAGGAACGCGCGCAGGGACGCTTCGCCTTCGCGCGTGTCGTGGCCGGGCTTGAGTTGGACGATGGCGTGGACGGAAGCGCCGAGGTCGGGGTGTGGTAGGCCGATGACGACGCAGGATGCGACCGATGGATGTTGGTCGATCGCAGCTTCGACTTCGGCGGGGTAGATGTTCGCGCCGCCCCTGAGGATGAGGTCGGTGCGGCGGTCGGCGAGGTAGAGGTAGCCTTCGGCGTCGAGATAGCCCATGTCGCCCAGGCTTTCCCATTCCCCGTCGGTGCGCGCTTCGGCACCGACGTAGTGGTAGGTTGAGCCAGGCCCGCCTGCGGCCTTGATGAAAACTTCGCCGATTTCGCCGGGTGGGAGTTCGTGGCCGGCGGCGTCGACGATCTTGACCTTCGCGTCGCCGATGAAGCGGCCGACGGAACCGCGGTGGGTGAGCCACTCTGTCCCCGAGATCAGCGTGAAACCTTGGGCTTCGGTGCCGCCGTAGAGTTCCCAGACGACGTCGGCGCCGAGCCAGCCGATCCATGCTTCCTTCAGCCAGGGCGGGCATGGCGCGGCGAGGTGGAGCACGCGTTTCAAACTAGCGACGTCGTAGCGTTTGCGGACGTCCTCGGGCAGCGCCCAGATGCGGTGCATCATCGTGGGCACTTGATACATCCAGTTCGCTTTGTAGCGTTCGATGAGGCGGAGGGCTTCTTCCGGGTCGAAGCGCAGCATGCCGATGGTGGTGCGGCCGGCGTTGATCGACATCATCGAGGTCGAGAACGGACCGTTGTGGTAGAGCGGGCCGGGCACGAGCGTGCAGTCGAGGCCGGTGGCGCCGAGATCGATCAAGGGGCTTGGCGCGCCGAGTTCGACGACGCCTTCCTGATGCGCGACGATGAGTTTCGGGCGGCCGGTCGAGCCGCCGCTGGTCATCGCTTTCCAATGTTTGGCGATGCGGTTGGGGAGTGGTGCGTCGGACTCTTGGCCCTCCCACGAGGCGTCGACCGCGCGCCAGCCGGTGATGTCGGGCGGCAGGTTGCCTACAACGACCTTGGGTTTGGCGAGTTCGAGGATGCCCTTGAGTTCGACCGGCGGGAGTTTGGCCGGGACCGGGTTCGGCGTCGCGCCGAGGCGGAGTGCTGCGTAGGTCGTTTCCACGAACGCCGCGCCGTTGGGCAGCGCGATGGTGACCATGTCGCCGGGTTCGACGCCGAGCGCCATGAGGCCGTGGGCGCGGCGGGCGACGCGGGCGGCGAATTCGCTCCACGTTAGGGCATCATCGCCTTGGACGAGCGCGAGTTTGTTGGGCGTCTCGCGCGCGAAGTGTTCGGGGATTTGCCCCATGGGGATTTGCGTCATGACCTCAGACTACCGCGCGCGCGGGGACGCTTAAAGAGTGCGTTAGCCGACGTGGGCGACCTCGACGCGGACCAACGCCTTCTTGCCCCAGACGTCTTGGATTTCGCGGCGGACGGCGCGGCGGATTTCTTCGGCGGTGCGTTTGTCGTCGTCGAATTTTCGGCCGAAGCGGTCTTGCGCGTCTGACGCTGCTTGGCGTGCGGCTTCGACGGCGCTTTCGGGGAGGCCCAGGCAGATCACTACCGGGTCAGCGGCGGGGCGGCCCCTGGCGTCGAGGATGATCGTGACGGCGACGGAACCGGCGAAGGAGAGCGCGCGGCGTTCCTTCATCGCGCTGTCGTTGTCGTCGGTGAGGATGCTGCCGTCGAGGTGGAGGCGGCCGTGCGGGGCTTCGTCGATGATCGTCGCCGGGCCCGGTGCCAGGCGGACGACGGAGCCGTTCGGCGCGTGGATCGCTTCGGGGATCTGGAGGCTTTTCGCCAGGCGCACGTGTTCCATCAAGTGGCGCTCTTCGCCGTGGACGGGGACGGCGATCTGCGGCCTGAGCCAGGAATACATGTCGGCGAGCTCATCGCGTGCGGGGTGGCCCGAGACGTGGACGTCGTGGTCCTCCGCCGAGATCACTTCGACGCCGCGCATCGCGAAATCGTTTTGGAGCGAGTGGATCAGGCGTTCGTTGCCGGGGATGACGCGCGAGGAGAAGATCACCGTGTCGCCGGGACCTAGGTGTACGTGCGGGTGTTCGCCGGTTGCAATGCGCGAGAGGGCGGCGCGGGTTTCGCCTTGGCTGCCGGTGCAGAGGTAGAGCACCTTGTTGGGCGGGAGGTCGGCGGCGCTTTCTTCGTCGATGAGGGGCGGGATGCCTTTCAGGTAGCCTGTTTCGATCGCCGCGCGCGAGATTTTGTGCATCGAGCGGCCGACGAGGGCGACGTGGCGGCCGTTCTTGGCGCCGGCTTTGATCACGGATTGCATGCGCGCGACGTTGGAGGCGAACGAGGTGACCGCCACCCTGCCCTTGCACATCGCGATGACGGCTTCGAGGCTGGCGCCGACGTCGGCCTCCGAGCCTGACCGGCCCGGGACGAAGACGTTGGTCGAGTCGCAGATCGTGGCGAGGACGCCTTCTTCGCCGATACGACGGAGGGCTTCGATGTCGGTCTTGCGGCCGACGACCGGGTTCGGGTCGATCTTCCAGTCGCCCGTGTGCAGCACCAGACCCAGCGGTGTGCGGATGGCGATGCAGTTCGGTTCCGGGATCGAATGGGTGATGTCGATGAATTCGAGATCGAAGGGGCCGAGTTTCAGTTGGCCGCCGAGGGGGATGACGTGCAGCGGGACTTCGTCGAGGATGCCTTCTTCTTCCAGCTTGCCGCGCACGAGGACGGCGGTGAACGGCGTTGCGTAAACGGGGCACTTGAAGCGCGACCAGAGATGGCCGACGGCGCCGATGTGGTCTTCGTGCGCGTGCGTGAGGACGATGCCGAGCAGATTACGTTTGTGCTCTTCGATGAAGCCGGGGTCCGGCATGATGACGTCGATGCCGGGCGTGTCGTCGCCGCCAAACATTACGCCGAGGTCGATCATGATCCACTTGCGCCCGGCCTCTGGGCCGTAGCCGTAGAGGTTCAGGTTCATGCCGATCTCGCCCGCGCCGCCGAGAGGCACGAAGATCAATTCGTCTTTGGGGTGCGGCTGCGCTTTGGGTTTGTTCATTCGACCGGCTTGGACGCGAGCGTTTTGTTGCGCTCATAGATGTAGTGCAAGCCGCGGATCGTTAGGTCGTGGTCGACGTGTTCGATCGTTTGGGTGCTGTGACGGAACAGATGGGCGAGGCCGCCGGTTCCGACAACCTTCATCGGCTTGCCGTATTCGGCCTTGATGCGCTTCACCAGGCCTTCGATGAGGGCGATGTAGCCCCAGAAGATGCCGGATTGCATGGCCGGGATCGTGTCTTTGCCGATGATCATTTGCGGGCGTTCGATGGCGATGCGCGGCAACTGCGCGGCGGCCAAGTGGAGCGCTTCCATCGACAGGTTCACGCCCGGGGCGATGACGCCGCCTTCGTAGCTGCCCTTTGAGCCGACGATGTCGAAGGTCGTTGCGGTGCCGAAGTCGATGAGGATCAAGTCGCCGCCGTAGTCTTTGTAACCTGCGACGGCGTTGACGATGCGGTCGGCGCCGACGGCGCGGGGGCGATCGGTGTTGACATCGATGCCGAGGTCGACTTCGGGGTCGCCAATGACGAGCGCGGCGCGCTTGAAATATTTTGCGCAGAGGCGGCGCAAGTTGAAGACGGCCTGCGGGACGACGCTGGCGATGATCGCGGCTTCGATGTCTTGCGGGCCGATGCCCTCGAGCTGCATTAGCTGGGTCAGCCAGACGTAGTATTCGTCGGCGGTGCGGCTGTCCTTCGTCGAGGCGCGGAATTGGGCGCGGATCGTCTTACCGTCGTGGACGGCGAAGACGATGTTGGTGTTGCCCGCGTCGATCGCGAGAAGCATCGCACTCTCCTCAAACAGCGGCGAAGAAGACTTCACCGGCGGTGATCGCCCGTCTGGTGCCGTTGGGCAGTAGCAGACTGAGCGCGCCGTCGGGCATTAGCGTTTCGAACCGTCCGCGCAGCGTTTCAGCGGGTAAGCGTACTTCGATCTCTGTTCCTAAACCGGCAGCAACGTCGAGCCAGGCTTCACGGATCGCCGCGAAACCGCTGACGCGCCAGGCACGAAATCGTGTTTCCCAGGCTTCCGCAAGCTCCGCGAGGGCTTCCTCCGGGCTGGGGGGCTGTCCGTGTTCGCCGAGGAAGGTTGCGGGGTATGCCGCTTCCGCCGGGGCGTGCGCCAGATTGATGCCGATACCGACTGCTAACCATGGCAGCAGATCGACGCCGTCTTGACCGGATGACTCCAACAGGATGCCGGCGACTTTCTTACCGTCGACCAAGACATCGTTCGGCCATTTGACGCGCACGGGTGCCCGCGTGTGCGCCGCAACGAGGTCGTGGACCGCGAGCGCGGCGACGAAGGAGAGGCGTGCGGCTTCGGGCGCGGTGACGCCCGGCGCGATGAGCAGCGTCGCCATCAAGTTGCCGTCGGGCGAGTCCCATGCCCTGCCCCGCCGTCCACGTCCCGCGGTTTGGCGGCGCGCGGTGATCCAGAGGGGACCGCGTTCGCCGATGGCGGCGCGGCGGCGCGCTTCTTCGTTGGTCGAGTCGATTTCGTCGAAGGTCGCGACCGAATAGCCTGCCGGTACGCGGGGGTTCATCGCTTTACGGGAAGAGGCTCTTCGCCGCCGCCGAGGCCGCATCAACGAGCGGCATGGGCAGCACGACGAAGAGAGCCACGAAGGCACCGGAGCCTGCGAGCAAGGCGGCGTTGACGTTGCCGAGCGGCTTTTCGAATGGGGCCGCGGGCTTGTCGAAGAACATCACCTTGATGATGCGCAGGTAGTAGAACGCGCCGACAACGCTGGTGATGAAGCCGATGATGGCGAGGTAGTAGAGCTTCGCGTCGATGGCGGCGAGGAAGACGAACCACTTGCCGAAGAAGCCGGCGAGCGGCGGGATGCCGGCGAGGCTGAAAAGGATGATGGCGAAGAGGTAGGCGGTCGTCTTGTCGTGCTGCGACAGGCCGGCGAGGTCTTCGACGTTTTCGACGGCCTTGCCGTTGCGGCGCATGATGAGCAGGCAGATGAAGGCGCCGATGGTCGTGATCATGTAGATCACGAGGTAGATCAGCACGCCTGCCACGCCCTGCTCGCTGCCCGCGGCAAAGCCGATGAGGGCGTAGCCCATGTGGCCGATCGACGAGTAGGCCATCAGTCGCTTGATGTTCGATTGGCCGATGGCGGCGAGCGCGCCCAGGATCATCGAAGCGATCGAGAGGAAGACGACGATCTGCATCCACTGCGGCTCTGCCCCGGCGAAGGGGCCGAAGACGACGCGGAGGAAGAGCGCCATGGCGGCGATTTTCGGCGCGGCGGCGAAGAAAGCGGTGACCGGGGTCGGCGAGCCTTCGTAGACGTCAGGCGTCCACATATGGAACGGGACGGCGGAGACTTTGAAGGCGAGGCCGGCGAGGACAAACACGAGGCCGATCATGGTTCCGGTGGCGACGCCGTCCTCGGTGATCACTTGAGCGATGCCGGGGAACGTCGTCGTGCCGGTGAAGCCGTACACGAGGCTGGCGCCGTAGAGGAGCATGCCGGACGAGAGCGCGCCGAGGACGAAGTATTTGAGGCCGGCTTCGGTGGAGCGCTGGTTGTCGCGCGCGAAGGAGGCGAGGACGTAGAGCGCGAGGCTTTGCAGTTCGAGGCCGACGTAGAGGACGATGAGGTCGTTGGCCGAGATCATCGTCAGCATGCCGAGCGTCGCGAGCGCCACGAGCAGCGGGTATTCGAAGCGGGTTAGCTTTTCGTCTTTCAGGTAGTCGATCGACATCAACATCGCGGCGCCGGAGCCCGCGAGCACGAGCAGCTTTGCGAAGCGCGCGAAGGGGTCGACGATCATCGTGCCGCCGAAGGCGAGTACGGTGCCTTCGCTGGTGGTGGCGACGAGGACGGCGACGACGGCCAGGACCAGGACGCAGCCCCAGGTGACGAGGGTCGTGCGCTTTTCGGCGAAGACGCCGATGAGGAGCAACAGCATCGCGCCGACGGCCAGCGCTACTTCTGGCATTGTGACCGCTAGATCGGTGCTGAACTGCGCGGTGTCGGCGGGGTTCATGGCGCGGGCTCCGCTTCGGCGGTCTTGAGTTTGCCGTCGATGCCGTCAAGCGTCGCTTGGACGGCCGTGCTCGTCATGTCGAAGATGGGTTTCGTGTAGAAGCCGAAGAACAGGGTTGCGGCTACCAACGGGCCCAAGACCACGATCTCGCGCAGGTTCATGTCTTCGATGCCGGCGAGCGATTTCTTTTCGAGTTCGCCGAAGACAACGCGGCGGTAGAGCCAGAGCGCGTAGGCGGCGCTCAAGATCACGCCGAGCGTGGCGATGATCGCGACGGTGGTGTTGGCTTTGTACGCGCCGACGAGGGTCAGGAATTCGCCGACAAAGCCGCTGGTGCCCGGCAGGCCGACGTTGCCCATGGTGAAGACCATGAAGACGGCGGCGAAGATGGGCATGCGGTTGACGAGACCGCCGTAAGCCTTGATCTCGCGCGTGTGCATGCGGTCGTAGATGACGCCGACACAGAGGAAGAGCGCGGAGGAGATAAAGCCGTGGCTGATCATCTGGTAGACCGCGCCGTCGACGCCTTGGCGGTTCAGCGCGAAGAGGCCCATGGTGACGAAGCCCATGTGGGCGACGGACGAGTAGGCGATGAGTTTCTTGATGTCCTCTTGCATCAGGGCGACGAGCGAGGTGTAGACGATCGCGATGACGCTGAGGCCGAAGATCATCGGCGCGAAATAGACCGACGCGTCGGGGAACATCGGCAGCGAGAAGCGCAGGAAGCCGTAGCCGCCCATCTTCAGGAGGATGCCGGCCAGGATGACGGAGCCTGCGGTCGGGGCTTCGACGTGCGCGTCGGGCAGCCAGGTGTGAACCGGCCACATCGGCATCTTCACGGCGAAGGAAGCGAAGAAGGCGAGGAACAGCAGGTACTGCATGCTGATCGGGAATTCGTAGGCCATCAGGGCCACGATGTCGGTCGTGCCCGCGGTCATGTACATCGCCATGATGGCGACGAGCATCAGGACCGAGCCTAAGAGCGTGTAGAGGAAGAACTTGAACGACGCGTAGACGCGCCGCGCGCCGCCCCAGATCCCGATGATCAGGAACATCGGGATCAGGCCGCCTTCGAAGAAGATGTAGAAGAGTACGATGTCGAGCGCGGCGAAGACGCCGATCATCAGCGTTTCCAGCACCAGAAACGCGATCATGTACTCCTTCACGCGCGTTTCGATGGATGTCCAGCTGGCCAGAATGCACAGCGGCATCAGGAAGGCGGTCAGGATGATGAATGGCAGCGAGATGCCGTCGACGCCGAGGTGGTAGCGTATCGTGCCGCCCATCCACGCGAAATCTTCGATGAACTGGAAGCCGGCCTTTGTCTCGTCGAACGTGGCCCAGGCGTAGAGCGCGAGTGCGAAGGTCACCAGCGTCGCGAACAGCGTCGTCTGGCGCGCGAGCTGGTCGCCCTGTTTGCCGGTGCGCGCGAACAGCAGAATGATCGCGACGCCGAGCAGCGGGAAGAAGGTGATGAGCGAGAGCAAGCCCGTCACTGGACGCTCCCCGCGATGAACCAGGTGGCCAGGATCGCGACGCCGATCAGCATCGCGAAGGCGTAGTGGTAGAGATAGCCGGTCTGCAGGCGCACGACTTGGCGCGTCCAGTCGACGATGCCGGCCGACACGCCGTCGGGCCCGATGCCGTCGATGATCTTGCCGTCACCGATCTTCCAGAGCTTGTAGCCGAGCCATTTTGCCGGACGGACGAAGAGGAAGTCGTAGAGTTCGTCGAAGTACCACTTGTTGTAGAGGAAGAGGTACAGCGGGCCGCGGCGTGCAGCCATCTTCGGCGGCAGGTCGGGATGGTCGATGTAGTAGTACCAGGCGATCGTGTAGCCCAAGAGCATGACGACGGCTGGCGCGAACCAGACCCAGTCCGGCACGTGGTGGCGCGCTTCGAGCGCGGTATGCTCCTGCAGATTGACGATCGCGCCGCGCCAGAACTCCGCCTGTTCATGGCCGATGAACATCGGTTCGAAGAACACGCCGGCGAAGACGGCGCCCGCCGCGAGGATCACGAGCGGCACCATCATCACCGGCGGCGACTCGTGGACGTGGTCGAGGACGTGGTGGTCGCCGCGGAATTTGCCGTGGAAGGTCATGAAGATAAGACGCCAGGAATAGAACGACGTCATCGCGGCGGCGAGGATGCCCATGGTGAAGGCGTAGTTGCCGACGCCGGTGTGCGCGGCGAAGGCGCTTTCGATGATCGCGTCCTTGGACCAGAAGCCGGCCAGGAATGGGAAGCCGGTCAGCGCCAGCGTGCCGACGACCATGAGCAGGTAGGTGTAGGGGATCATTTTGTAGATCCCACCCATCTTGCGCATGTCTTGCTCGCCCTGGAGGGCGTGGATGACGGAGCCCGAGCCTAGGAACAGCAGCGCCTTGAAGAAGGCGTGGGTGAAGAGATGGAACATCGCCGCCTGGTAAGCGCCGACGCCGGCGGCGAAGAACATGTAGCCGAGCTGCGAGCAGGTCGAGTACGCGACCACGCGCTTGATGTCGTTTTGGAAGAGGCCGACGGTCGCGGCGAAGAAGGCCGTCGTCGCGCCGACGATGGTTACGACCTGGAGGGCGACCGGCGAGAGTTCAAAGAGCGGCGAGCAGCGGCAGACGAGGAAGACGCCGGCGGTCACCATGGTGGCGGCGTGGATGAGCGCCGAGACAGGGGTCGGGCCTTCCATAGCGTCCGGCAGCCAGGTGTGGAGCAGGAACTGCGCCGACTTGCCCATCGCGCCCATGAAGAGCAGCAGGCAGATCGTGGTCATGACGTCGAGGTTCATGCCGGCGAATTCGAAGGTCTTGCCGACTTGGCCCTTTGCGGCCTCGAACACCGTCGAGAAGTCGAGCGAACCGAAGACGAAGAAGACGGCCATGATGCCGAGGGCAAAGCCGAAGTCGCCGACGCGGTTGACGACGAAGGCTTTGATGGCGGCGGCGTTGGCGGACGGCTTTTTGTACCAGAAGCCGATCAGCAGGTAGGACGCGAGGCCCACGCCTTCCCAGCCGAAGAAGAGCTGCACGAAGCTGTCGGACGTCACCAGCGCGAGCATCGCGAAGGTGAAGAGCGAGAGGTAGGCGAAGAAGCGCGGCCTCTGCGGGTCGTCGTGCATGTAGCCGATGGAATAGACGTGCACGAGCGAAGAGACGCCCGTCACCACGACCAGCATCACCGCCGTCAGCGTGTCGACGCGGATCGACCAGTCGACCTGGAGCGTGCCGGAGTCGATGAACTGGAAGAGCGGGATGATCTTCGCTGATTCCAGGTGCGGCAGTTCGACGAAAAAGACCCAGAGCGACAGCAGCGCCGTCAGGCACAGGAGGCCGGTCGACAGGTACTCGGCGAGGTGTTCGCCGAGACGCTTGCCGAACGCTCCGGCCAGGATGGCGCCGAAGAGCGGGAGGAGGAGGATCGCCTGATAGATCACGGTGCCTCAGCCCCTCATCGTGTTGACGTCTTCGACCGCGATCGAGCCGCGGTTGCGGAAGTAGACGACGAGGATGGCAAGGCCGATGGCGGCTTCCGCGGCCGCGACGGTGAGGACGAGGAGTGCAAAGACCTGACCCGTCAGGTCGCCCAGGAAGGACGAGAACGCGACCAGGTTGATGTTGACCGCGAGCAGGATGAGTTCGACCGACATCAGGATGATGATGACGTTCTTGCGGTTCAGGAAGATGCCGAAGATGCCGATTGTGAACAGGCCGGCAGCCAGGATCAGGTAGTGGCTCAAGCCGATCTCAGCCATGGTTAGAGCCCCTCTCCCGGACGGACTTTGCGCAGTTCGACGGCGTCTTCGCGGCGGCGGCCGACTTGTTGATGGGCGCTCTGGCGCTTCACGCCTTCGCGGTAGCGGTGCGTGAGGACAATGGCGCCGATCATCGCGACCAGAAGGACCATGCCCGCGCCTTGGAAGACGTGGACGTATTTTGTGTAGAGCACGAGGCCCAGCGCCTCGGTGTTCGTCGTGTCGGATGAAATCGGGTTGGCGGCGACCGCGCCGGCTTCCGGCGAGATGACCCAGCCGAAGCCCACGATCGCGAGTTCGGCGAGGAGGACGCCGCCCACGACTAGGCCGTAGGGCACGTAGTTCAAGAAACCTTGGCGCAGCTCGACGAAGTCGATGTCGAGCATCATCACGACGAACAAGAACAACACCGCGACGGCACCGACGTAGACGATGATGAGGACCATCGCCAGGAATTCTGCGCCAAGCAGCACGAAGAGTGCGGCGGCGTTGAAAAAGGCCAGGATCAGGAACAGGACCGAATGCACGGGGTTGCGCGCGCTCACGACCATCAGCGCCGCGACGATGAGCACGGTCGAGAACAGGTAGAAGGCGAGCGTCGCCAGCAGCACGGTCAAAATCCCTCAAACTTCTGCGGTAAGGCCGGCAGACTCAGACGGCCAAAGGACGTTACTCAAAAAGGCGGCCCCTTTTAGCGATAGGGGGCATCCAACTCCAGGTTCTTGGCGATCTCGCGTTCCCAACGGTCGCCGTTGGCGAGCAGCTTTGCCTTGTCGTAGAGCAGCTCTTCACGGGTTTCGGTGGCGAACTCGAAATTCGGGCCTTCGACGATGGCGTCCACCGGGCAGGCTTCTTGGCAGAAACCGCAGTAGATGCACTTGACCATGTCGATGTCGTAGCGGGTCGTGCGGCGCGAACCGTCGTCGCGCGGTTCGGCCTCGATGGTGATGGCCTGCGCGGGACAGATCGCCTCGCACAGTTTGCAGGCGATGCAGCGTTCCTCGCCGTTCGCATAGCGGCGCAGCGCGTGTTCGCCGCGGAAGCGCGGGGACAGCGGGCCCTTCTCGAACGGGTAGTTCAGCGTCGTCTTCGGCTTGAACAGGTAGCGCATACCCAGGACGAAGCCGGACAGGAAGTCGACCATGAAGAGGGTGCGGAACCACTGGGGCATCTATTTGCCTCCCGGAAGCATGTCGAAGGCGAGCAGATAGCCGGCGGTGAACACCACCCAGAAGAGCGAGATGGGCAGAAAGAACTTCCAGCCGATGCGCATCAGCTGATCGTAGCGGTAGCGCGGGACGATCGCCTTCACCATCGCGAAGAGGAAGAAGATGATCCATACCTTGAGGATGAACCACAGGATGCCGGGCACCCAGGTGAAGGGCATGACGTCCAGTGGAGGGTGCCAGCCGCCGAGGAACAGTATCGTCATCATGGCGCACATGAGGACGATCGATACGTACTCCGACAGCATGAAGAGCAGGTACGGGGTCGACGAGTATTCGACCATGAAGCCGGCGACGAGTTCGGATTCGGCTTCGGGCAGGTCGAAGGGCGGACGGTTCGTTTCGGCCAGCGCCGAGATGAAGAAGACGACGGCCATCGGCAGCAGCGGGCTGAACAGGTACCAGTGATGGATACCGCCGGCCTGGGCATTGACGATGGCGGAGAGGTTTAGCGAGCCCGCCGTCAGAAGCACCGTGATGATGACGAAGCCGATCGAGACTTCGTAGGAGACCATCTGGGCTGCGGATCGCAACGCTCCGAGGAACGGATACTTCGAGTTCGACGCCCAGCCGCCCATGATGATGCCGTACACGCCGAGCGAGGAAATCGCGAAAATGTAGAGGATACCGACGTTGATGTCGGAGAAGACCCAGCGGTCCGCGACGGGCACGACGACCCAAGCGCCGAGCGCCAGCGTCGTGGTCACGAGCGGCGCGAGGAGGAAGACGCCTTTGTTGGCGCCGGCCGGGATGACGACCTCCTTGAAGACGAATTTGAAGAGGTCGGCGAAGGATTGCAACAGACCGTAGGGGCCCACGACGTTGGGACCGCGCCTGAGCTGCACCGCCGCCCAGACCTTGCGGTCGAAGAGGAGGATGAAGGCGATCATCACCAGCAGGAGCACGATGAAGAGCAGCATCATCGCGATCATGCCGACGGGGTCGAGCCACCAGGCGTTCGCCCAGTAGGTGTCCATCAGCCATTCGTTCATTGCGGTCAGGTCCATTGCCCTACTCCGCCGCCTGGCTGATGCGGGGTTTGACGAACAGGCTGCTGCACTCGGCCATGACGTGGCTGGCGCGGGCGATCGGGTTCGTCAGGTAGAAGTCTTTGATCGCGGGTTCGAACGCGGTTTTCGCGATCGTGCCGCTCGCGCCGATGTTGGTCCAGATGGCGGGGTCGGCGCCGGGGTTTGCCGGTGCGGTGTCGAGGTTCGCGAGATGCGGCGCGTCGGCGAGCATCGCTTTGCGGAGCGTCGCCATGTCGTCGTATGGCAGGCGCTTGCCCAGCACGTCGGAGAGTGCGCGCAGGATGGTCCAGTCTTCGCGGGCGTCGCCGGGCGGGAACGTGGCGCGCTTGGCCTGTTGGACGCGGCCTTCGGTGTTCACATAGGTCGCGTTCTGTTCGGTGTAGGCGGCGCCGGGCAGGATCACGTCGGCGCGGTGTGCGCCGGCGTCGCCGTGGGTGCCTTGGTAGACGACGAAGGCCTTGCCGAGTTTCTTGGTGTCGAGTTCGTCGGCGCCCAGCAGGTAGACGAAGTCGATGTCGCCGCGCGTGGCGGCGTCGAGGATCGCGACCGTGTCGCGTCCGCCTTTTTGCGGCAGGAAGCCGATGTCGAGTGCGCCGACGCGGCCGGCCGCCGTGTGCAGGACGTTGAAGCCGTTCCAGCCGCCCTCGCCGGCCGGTCCGATCATGCCGGAGTTGCGCGCGATCTGTGCGGCGGCCGCCAGGATCGCCGCACCGTCGGCGCGCGCGAGCGCGCCTTGTCCGACGATCAGCATCGGGTGCTTCGCGTTCTTCAGCGCATCGAAGGCGCTGTGCTTGCCGGCGGCCATGTCGGTGAGGTCGGCCGGGTTGTTGTCGAGGTCTTGGACTTGGTACGTGAGGTCGGCACGCGCGCCGATGCGCATGATCTTCAGGTCGCCGCGCAGCCAGGTTTTGCGGATGCGCGCGTTGACAATCGGTGCTTCCCAACGCGGGTTGGTGCCGATGAGGAGCAGCGCGTCGGCGTGTTCGATGCCCGCGATCGTGGTGTTGAAGAGATAGCCTTGGCGCGAGCCGTGGCCGATCTTCGCGCCGTCTTGGCGGCAGTCCATGCTGGCCGCGCCGAGCGCGATCATCAGATCTTTGAGTGCCTTGACCGGTTCGACGCCGACGAGGTCGCCGGCGATGGCGGCCATGCGTTCGGGCTTCGTCGCGCGCACGCGGTCGGCGATGGCGGCGAAGGCTTCAGCCCATGAGGCGGGTTGGAGTTTGCCGTTCTTGCGGATGTAGGGCGTGTCGAGGCGCTGGCGGCGCAGACCGTCCCAGACGAAGCGCGTTTTGTCGGAGATCCATTCTTCGTTGATCTCTTCGTTCACGCGCGGGAGGAAGCGCATCACTTCGGACCCACGCGAGTCGACGCGGATCGCCGAGCCCACTGCATCCATCACGTCGACGGATTCGGTTTTGGTCAGCTCCCACGGGCGGGCGTTGAACTTGTACGGCTTCGACGTCAGTGCGCCGACGGGGCAGAGGTCGATGACGTTGCCCGACATTTCCGACGACACGGCGTGTTCGAGATACGTCGTGATTTCCATGTCTTCGCCGCGGCCGGTCGCGCCGATGTCGTCGACGCCGGCGACTTCCGCCGCAAAGCGAATGCAGCGCGTGCAATGGATGCAGCGCGTCATGATCGTGTTGACGAGCGGGCCCATATTCTTGTCGGTGACGGCGCGCTTATTTTCTTCGAAGCGGTTGAACTTGGCGTGGCCGTACGCCATCGCCTGGTCCTGCAGGTCGCACTCGCCGCCTTGGTCGCAGATCGGGCAGTCGAGCGGGTGATTGATGAGAAGGAATTCCATCACGCCTTCGCGCGCCTTCTTCACCATCGGCGTCTTGGTGTTGACGACCGGCGGCTCGCCGTTCGGGCCGGGGCGGCAGTCGCGCACGCCCCACGCGCACGAAGCGACGGGTTTCGGCGAGCCCTTCAGTTCGACCAGGCACATGCGGCAATTGCCGGCAATCGACAGACGCTCGTGATAGCAGAAGCGCGGGATCTCGGCGCCTGCGGCTTCGCAGGCTTGCAGCAGCGTGTAGTCGGCCGGGACATCGACTTCTTTACCGTCGACGATGAGTTTGGTCATCGGTCTACTCCGCCGCGATCGGCGCCGGTTTCCCGGCGCGTTTGGCGTTGATGCGGCGTTCGATTTCGCTGCGGAAGTGGCGGATAAGGCCTTGGATCGGCCACGCGGCGGCGTCGCCCAGTGCGCAGATCGTGTGGCCTTCGACTTGGTAGGTGACTTCGAGCAGGAGGTCGATTTCCTTCGGCTCCGCATCGCCGGTGACGAGGCGTTCCATCACGCGCCACATCCAGCCGGTGCCTTCGCGACACGGCGTACACTGGCCGCAGGATTCGTGCTTGTAGAAGCGCGCGAGGCGGGCGATCGCTTTCACGACGTCGGTCGAGCGGTCCATGACGATGACGGCCGCGGTGCCGAGGCCCGACTTCACGTCGCGTAAGGAGTCGAAGTCCATCAGGATCGTGTCGCAGGTCGCCTTCGGCATCAGCGGTACGGACGAGCCGCCGGGGATGACGGCGAGTAGATTGTCCCAGCCGCCGCGCACGCCGCCGGCGTGCTTCTCGAGAAGCTCGCGCAGCGGGATGCCCATTTCTTCTTCGACGTTGCAGGGCTTGTTCACGTGGCCGGAGATGCAGAAGAGTTTTGTGCCGGTGTTGTTCGGGCGGCCGAGGGCGGAGAACCATGCCGCGCCGCGGCGCAGGATCGTCGGCGCGACGGCGATCGACTCGACGTTGTTCACCGTCGTTGGGCAACCGTAGAGTCCGACGTTTGCGGGGAACGGCGGCTTCAGGCGCGGCATGCCCTTCTTGCCTTCGAGGCTTTCGAGGAGCGCTGTTTCTTCACCGCAGATATAGGCGCCGGCGCCGTGATGGACGTAGCAGTCGAAGTCCCAACCCGAGCCTGCCGCGTTCTTGCCGAAGAGGCCGGCGTCGTAGCATTCCTGAATCGCGGCATCGAGGCGCTTGTACTCGTGGCGGAATTCGCCGCGCACGTAGATGTAGCAAGCGTGCGCGTTCATCGCGAAGCTGGCGATCAGGCAGCCTTCGAGCAGCGTGTGCGGATCGTGCCGCATGATGTCGCGGTCTTTGCACGTGCCGGGTTCTGACTCGTCGGCGTTGACGACGAGATACGACGGACGGCCGTCGGACTGCTTCGGCATGAACGACCACTTGAGGCCGGTCGGGAAGCCTGCGCCGCCGCGACCGCGCAGGCCGGACTTTTTCATCTCGTCGATGATCCAGTCGCGGCCCTTTTCGATCAGCGCTTTCGTGTTGTCCCAGTTGCCGCGCTTGCGCGCGCCGGCGAGGCGCCAGTCGTGGACGCCGTAGAGGTTCGTGAAGATGCGGTCTTGGTCGGATAGCATCAGCCACCCTTCGTGTAGAGCGAGGGATCGGTCAGCGTCAGCGGTCCGCCGTCGGGGGCCGAGGTCTGGCGGCCGATGGCGGAGCCGGGCTTCGTCGGGCGGCCGGTGCGCAGATCGTTGATCAGCTGTTCCGTGCGCGGGCCGTCGAGGTCCTCGTAGAAGTCGTCGCGCAGTTGGACGACGGGTGCGTTCACGCAGGCGCCCAGGCATTCGACTTCCATCCACGACAGCTTGCCGTCGGCGGAGACGGTCTCGGCGTGCGGGTGGATGTGTTTCTTGCAGGCGGCGACCACCGCGTCGGAGCCGCGCAGCCAGCACGGCGTCGTCGTGCAGACTTGCAGCAGGTGCTCACCGACCGGCTTCAAGTTGAACATCGTGTAGAACGTCGCGATCTCGAGCACGCGGATGGGCGACAGGCCCAGCATCTCACCGATGACCCGCATCATCGGTTCGGTGACGTGGCCGCCGTTCTGTTCCTGCGCGCGCCAGAGGATCGGCACGATCGCGGAGGCTTGGCGGCCGTCCGGATATTTCTTGATCTGCTTCTGCGCCCACACCTGGTTTTCCGGCGTAAAGGCGAACGACTTCGGCTGGTCGGGAGCGAGGCGGCGGAGGCTCAACGGTCGATCTCCCCGAAGACGATGTCGAGGGAGCCTAGGATGGCGGAGACGTCGGCGATCATGTGGCCCTTGCAGAGGAAGTCCATCGCCTGCAGATGCGGGAAGCCCGGCGCGCGGATCTTGCAGCGATAGGGTTTGTTGGAGCCGTCGCTCACCAAGTAGACGCCGAACTCGCCCTTCGGCGCTTCGACGCAGGCGTACACTTCGCCTTCGGGGACATGATAGCCCTCGGTGTAGAGCTTGAAGTGATGGATGAGCGCTTCCATTGAGTGCTTCATGTCGGCGCGCTTGGGCGGAATGACTTTGCCCGAGCCTTCGTGGACCGGGCCCTTCGGCATCTTTTCCAGGCACTGCTTCATGATCTTGGTCGATTCGCGCATCTCTTCGATGCGGATCAAATAGCGGTCCCAGCAGTCGCCGTTCTTGCCAACGGGGATGTTGAAGTCGAGGTCGGAGTAGCATTCGTAGGGCTGCGAACGGCGCAGGTCCCACGCCATGCCTGAACCGCGCACCATGACGCCGGAGAAGCCAAGCGCCAACGCATCGGCGGCGGAGACGACGCCGATGTCGACGTTGCGCTGCTTGAAGATGCGGTTTTCGGTGATCAGGCTTTCGATGTCGTCGACGGCGCGGGGGAATTGCTCGCACCATTTGTAGATGTCGTCGAGCAGCGCTTGCGGGCAGTCCTGATGGACGCCGCCGGGACGGACGTAGGCTGCGTGCATGCGGCTGCCCGAGGCGCGCTCGTAGAAGACCATCAGCTTCTCGCGCTCTTCGAAGCCCCAGAGCGGCGGTGTGAGCGCGCCGACGTCGAGCGCCTGCGTCGTCGTGTTCAGCAGATGCGAGAGGATGCGGCCGATTTCGCTGTAGATGACGCGGATGTATTGCGCGCGCGGCGGCACCGTGATGCCGCAGAGCTTTTCGACGGCGAGCGCGAAGGCGTGCTCCTGATTCATCGGCGCGACGTAGTCGAGGCGATCGAAATAGGGCACGGCCTGCAGATAGGTTTTGTTCTCGATCAGTTTTTCGGTGCCGCGGTGAAGCAGGCCGATGTGCGGATCGACGCGTTCGACGATTTCGCCGTCGAGTTCGAGGACGAGGCGCAACACACCGTGGGCCGCGGGATGCTGCGGCCCGAAGTTCAGATTCATGTTGCGGATTTTGGGCTCGGTCACCGCGGTCATGGCTTGCCCGCCTTTTCGTCCGCGGCCTTCGTCGCCTTTTCGTCACCGGGCAGAATGTATTTCGCGCCTTCCCACGGCGACATGAAGTCGAACTTGCGGAAGTCTTGAATCAGTTTCACCGGTTCGTAGACGACCTTCTTCTGTTCGTCGTCGTATCGCACTTCGACGAAGCCGGTGAGCGGGAAGTCCTTGCGCAGCGGGTAACCGGAGAAGCCGTAGTCGGTGAGGATGCGGCGCAGGTCCGGATGATCGGAAAATTGGATGCCGTACATGTCGAAGGCTTCGCGTTCGAACCAGTTGGCGGCGGGCCAAACGGGACATGCGGACGGCACCGGTGTATTTTCGTCCGTCTGAATCTTCACGCGGATGCGTTGGTTCCGGTGCAGGCTGAGCAGGTGATAGACGACGTCGAAGCGTTTCTCGCGGGCAGGATAGTCGGCGCCGCAGATATCGACGAGTTGCGTGAAGCGGCACATCGCGTCGTCGCGCAGGAACATCAAGAGGCCGATGACCGTGTCGGCCGGCGCGCTTAAGGTTAGTTCGTCGTAGGCGATTTTCGACGTGACGCCGAATCCGCTGCGCCTTTCGAGAACGTGTTCGCTGAGGGCTGTGAGATTGTCGGTCATCGCGCTCAACGAATGATGTTGCCGGTGCGGCGGATTTTTTTCTGCAGCAGCATCACGCCGTAGACCAGCGCCTCAGCCGTCGGCGGGCAACCGGGGATGTAGATGTCGACCGGCACGACGCGGTCGCACCCGCGGACCACCGCGTAGGAATAGTGGTAATAGCCGCCGCCGTTGGCGCAGGAGCCCATCGAGATGACGTAGCGCGGCTCCGGCATCTGGTCGTAGACCTTGCGGAGCGCGGGGGCCATTTTGTTGGTGAGCGTGCCGGCGACGATCATCACGTCGGACTGGCGCGGGCTTGCACGTGGGGCAAAGCCGAAGCGTTCGAGGTCGTAGCGCGGCATCGAGGCCTGCATCATCTCGACGGCGCAGCACGCCAGGCCGAACGTCATCCACATGAGCGAGCCGGTGCGGGCCCAGGTGATGAGGTCGTCGGCGCGAGCGACGAGGAAGCCCTTGTCGTCAAGTTCCTCGCGGGCCTTCAGGAAGAACGGATCGCCGGGGTCGACGTTGCGCGCGACGCCTTCGATGCCGGCACGGGCGACGGGCGATGTGGGGCCTACTCCCATTCGAGGGCCCCCTTCTTCCATTCGTAGATGAAGCCGACGGTCAGGATGCCGAGGAAGCTGATCATCGACCAGAAGCCGAAGAGGCCGATCTGGCCGAGCGTGATCGCCCAGGGGAACAGGAACGTCACCTCAAGGTCGAAGATGATGAAAAGGATGGCGACCAGGTAGAAGCGCACGTCGAACTTCATGCGGGCATCGTCGAAGGCGTTGAAGCCGCATTCGTAGGCCGACGTCTTCTCCGGATCGGGGTTCGAGGGGGCGATGATCATGGGCAGGACCATCAGCACCAGCGCCAGAACGCCTGAGATTCCCAGAAAGATGATGATCGGGAGGTATTCGACGAGGAGGTCAGTCATTGGTGCCCGCAGAACCGGCGCCGGCGAAGCGTGCCGGAAGCGCCAAACCCTGCCCCTTTTTTGAAGCGTGGGTCGCGAAGTGTTCCGCACCCAACTCGGTGCAGCGCCCGCCCGTCGCGAATCCACGCAGATCAGTCGAATTCCGGGCGGAAACTAAAGATTGTGCATCGCAAAGCAAGCGCTTTGGCGTGGAGCGCGTGCGACAGTTTCGGAGAAAAAATTTGGTGCGCCGCGTGCTGGCGTTCGAGACAGTGTATGCGCGATTTGCGAATGGTTCGCAAGTAAGGATGCATTCCGTATGGCAATGGAAATCGAGACCCTACGCTGGCAGTTCGATCTGACGTGGCGGCTGGCGGAATATCACCTGCCCGCGCTCAGCGATGAGGCATGCCTTTGGGAGAGCGCGCCCGGGTGTTGGACCGTTCGGCGCGGCGCCGACGGGCTGTGGCGTGCGGATTGGTCGGATGTCGAGCCTGATCCGCCGCCCACGACGACGATCGGGTGGCTGAGTGGGCATTTGATCTGGTGGTGGTCGGGGCTGATTGCCGCCGTGCGCGATGAGGCGCGCGTGGTGCGCCAGGATGTCTTTTGGCCAGGAAGTGTTGATACGACAGTGCAACGGCTTCGCGCTTTGTCGACGGATTGGAGCGCCGAGCTGGCGAAGCTCAAGGACGGCGATCTAGAGCGGCCGTTTGCGCATCCATGGAACGAACCGCGACCATTGCGGATCGCGATTGCGTGGGCGAATAGCGAACTGATGAAGAACGTGGCTGAGATCGGTTATGCGCGGCTGCTGTTTGAAGCGCGGCGGTTGCGGGGTCCGGCCATGTCTTGAAAAGACATGGCGGGAGCGACGGGGCTCGAACCCGCGACCTCCGGCGTGACAGGCCGGCGCTCTAACCAACTGAGCTACGCCCCCCGCAAAGGGGCATGGGCCTTCAATGGCCCGAAGAGCGGGGTGTGTAAGGCAGCCTGGGCTTAAGTGTCAAGGAAAGGCGGGTGTGGCTTGTCGCTTTGCGGGCGCGGCTAATAGGTTGCGACTCAACGGCTTTGGCTCAAGGGAACGGCATATGGCGGGCAAGACGAAAAAATATGGCGAACCAGAGCGCGGCCAGAAATGGTCGGCCGGGGTTGAGGCCAATCTTGAGAAGGCGACCGGCAGGACGCTGGCCGAGTGGGTGAAGATCGCCAAGACCTGCCCGGAAGAGAAGCCGATGCCGCGGCTGAGATGGTTCAAGCAGGAGCACGGCTTGAGCGTGGCGCGCGCCGCGGTCGTGATCGGGAAGGCGTTCGGGGAGGATGCCTTCGGTCGCAACGATCCGGAGACGCTGGTCAAAGATTTGTTCTCGTCCAAGACATTTGCGCCGCAACGAGCGATCTACGACGCGGTCGAGAAATACGTGCAGAAGCTGAACGGCGCGATCTTGAGTCCGCGCAAAGGGTATGTGGCGCTCTATCGTTTGAAGCAGTTCGGCGCGATCAAGCCCAGCAAAGACGGGCTGCTGGTCGGGCTTGCGATGAAGAAATATCCGAAGAGTTCGAAGTTCGTCGACGTTACGAATCTCGGCGGCGGCGATCGGACGAAGAAAGCCGTGCTGCTCGCGTCGGCGAAGGCGTTCGACGGCGAGGCGAAGGATTTGATCAAGGCCGCCTGGACCGAGAGCTGAGGTGGCCGCGCGGTTGTTCCACGACAGCCAGTACGATTGGTCGCGGACGGTCGATAGTTTTTGGGAGACGGGGCGCCGCGCGCTGGCGCCGGTCAACGCCCCTGCCCTTTCCGGCGATGAAGCCGCGGACGTCGCGATCATTGGCGGCGGTTATTGCGGGCTGTCGGCCGCCTATCACCTTGCGCGCGCCGGCATTGATGCGTGCGTTCTAGAGGCTGGCGATATCGGCTGGGGCGCGTCCGGACGCAACGGCGGGTTCTGTTGCACGGGCGCGTCTTGGCTGGGGCCGGAAGAGCTCATCGACGCGTATGGCGAGAGTGAGATGCTCGCTTTCTATCGGGCGCAGATCGACGCGGTTCGTTTGGTTGGCGTTCTTGCGGCCGAGGAGCGGATCGACATCGCCCGACAAGGGGACGGGATTTGGACGTTTGCGCACAAGGCCAAACGGTTTTCGGATTTCGCCTCGCATGTGGCTGTGATGGCGCGGCTCGGGGTACCGGCGCGGACGCTATCGGCGCGCGAGTTCGAAGCTACCGCGTTTGCGTGCAGCGAGCAGTTCGGAGCGCAGTTCGAGCCGACCGGGTTTGGGCTCAATCCCCTGGCTTACTGTCTTGGTCTGGCGCGGGCGGCCCGCGCGCGTGGGGCGCGACTGCATGCACGGTCGCGGGTTACTGCCTGGCGGCAAGAAGGAGACGTTCATCGTTTGGTGACCGCCGGCGGATCGGTTCGGGCGAAGCGTGTCGTGGTTGCTGCGAACGGGTGGTTGCCGGAGGATTTGCATCCGGCGTTCGTCGGGCGCGTTCTGCCGCTGCTGTCCAACATCATCACGACGCGGCCGTTGAGCGATGACGAACTGCGCGCGCAGGCTTGGAAGACGCAAGCGCCGGCTTCGAACACGCGCAATCGTCTCGCCTATTTGCGGATGCTGCCGGACCGGCGGTTGTTGTTTGGCGGGCGCGGCGACACGTCGGGGCGGCCTGCCGGCGGGGCGGCGATGAAGAAGCTGCTGACGCGACGGATGGGGGAGATGTTTCCCGCGTTCGCCGGCGTCGAGGTTACGCATTCATGGCGCGGGTTCATTGCGGCGACGACGCGGCTCACGCCCGCGGTCGGCGAGTTGCCCGACGATCCGAGCGTGTCGTTCGCGTTCGGCTGTCACGGCAACGGCGTGGCGTTCATGACGTGGGCTGGGCGCGAGCTTGCGCTGAGGATTGCGGGAACCGCGGGTGCGTTGCCGGCGCCGCTTCGCGGCTTGCCGGATCCGTTTCCCCTGCCCTCGCTTCGCTTGTGGCAGCTGCGCCTGTTGTTGCTGCGCGCGTGGTTTGAGGATGAGTTCCGCTAGGGCTTACCGTTGCTCGCAAAGTTCGCGTAGCGGGCGAATTGTTCGGCGATGACGCCGTCGACGCCTTTCGAGATGCCTTCGAAGTTCTTGTCGTCGCGGCCGCCGACGTCGTAGCGCAGCGTGACGGTGGTTACGCCCTTGCCCGGCTTGAAACTCACTGTCATGGAGCCAGCGACGCCCATGAACTGCAGTGGGCCGAGGCCGCCGGAGAAGACCAGCATGCTTCCGGGAGCGGCGTGGATGACCTCCATGTGCTTGACGAAGCCGCCGTCGGGCAGCGCCTCACACCAGCAGCCGCCGGGCTTGGTTTCGATCGTCAAGTTCTTTGCGTCGCCGGAGAACGAGTGGGAACTCGACCACCACGAGCCGACTTTGATGAAAGCGTCGTAGGCGGCCTTTGCGTCGCCCTTCACGTCGACCTTGTGCTCAACCACGAAGCCCGTTGCGCTTTGCGCGGCGACCTTGGCGGCGGCGATTGACGGAATTGCCAGGAATACCGCGAGCGCGATGGCAGTCAGGTGTTTCATGTGTCTCTCCCCGATGCGGTTTGGATCCGCTTGCCGCTGAATTCGGCGGAAATGCGAGCCCACGTCAAGTTGTGCAGTGGCTTCGCTTTGTGGGCGGGGTCTGCTATGTCGGCGGCCCCGGGCGATTAGCTCAGTTGGTAGAGCGCATCGTTTACACCGATGATGTCGGCGGTTCGAGCCCGTCATCGCCCACCACGCTTCGCCCTTGCGGGCTTCGCGTGGCGCAGCCACCGAAGTCCGTTAGGGCGGAGCGTGTCCGGCATAGCCGGAGCGGAGCGTAGCGAAGGCGACGACGGACTGAGGGCCACCCCCAGAATCAAAAAAAGGCGCGGACTTTCGCCCGCGCCTTTTGGAATTCTGCCGTTGCTTAGACGTTGACGGCGTCTTTGAGTTGCTTGCCGGCGCGGAACTTCGGCTGCTTGGACGCCGGGATTTTGATTTCTTCGCCCGTGCGCGGGTTGCGGCCCGTGCCGGCCTTGCGCGTCGTCACGACAAACGTGCCGAAGCCGACGAGACGCACTTCGTCGCCGCCCTTCAGCGTGCCCGTCACTGTGTCGAGCGTAGCGTCGATGATCTTTTCGGCCTCGGCCTTCGGCACGCCGGTTTTTTCGGCGACAGCCGCGACCAAATCGTTCTTGTTCATGGGGTGGTCCTCGCGGGTTCGGTGGAAACTGCAGAAATGGGCGGTTTCGCCCTGATTTCGGGGCCGGAATGTAAGCGGTGGTGCGGCGCTGTCAAAGGTTTTTCGCAGTTTTTCGCGGTTTTCTGCGACAAATTGCGTCGGATAACGCAATTAAGCCCCCGAAATCTCTTCCGGGGGCCCTTTTGTTGCTTAATTCTGAGGCGTGCCTAGTGGGCGACCACGCCCTCGTGATCTTCGCCTTCACCCTTGGCCCGCGGCCGGGGATCGTCCGGCGGCTCTTCCCAATGGATCGCTACGGGCGGACGAACCAGCGCCTTGGCCAGCACTTCGTCGACATTCGAGACGGGGATGATTTCCAGCGCCTTGCGAACGTTGTCCGGAATGTCGGCCAGATCCTTCTCGTTCTCAGAAGGGATCAGCACGGTCTTGATGCCGGCGCGTAGAGCCGCCAACAGCTTTTCCTTGAGGCCGCCGATCGGAAGCACGCGGCCACGCAATGTGACCTCACCCGTCATCGCAACGTCACGCTTGATCGGGATGCCGGTCAGAACCGACACGATCGCCGTCGTCATCGCGATGCCCGCGGACGGTCCGTCCTTGGGAGTCGCACCCTCGGGCACGTGCACGTGGATGTCGCGCTTGTCGAAGGTCGGCGGGGTGACGCCCAACGACGCCGAGCGCGAACGAACGTACGACCGGGCCGCGTCGATGGACTCCTTCATCACATCGCCGAGCTTGCCGGTCGTCTGCATGCGGCCCTTGCCCGGCAGCATGACGGCTTCGATCGTGAGCGTTTCGCCGCCGACTTCGGTCCAGGCGAGACCGGTGACGACGCCGACAGCGTCTTCGCCCTCTATCACGCCATAGCGGAACTTGGGGATGCCCGCGTACTTCTCGAGGTTCTTCGGCGTGACCTGAACCGACTTCGCCTTCTTCGACACGATCTCGCGCACCGCCTTGCGGACGAGGTTCGCGAGTTCGCGTTCCAGATTGCGGACGCCGGATTCACGCGTGTAGTGGCGGATCAGGTCTTTCAGGCCGGCGTCGGTGATCGACCATTCGCCTTCCTTCAACGCGTGCGCCTCAATCTGTTTCGAGATCAAGTGGCGCTTGGAGATTTCGACCTTCTCATCCTCCGTGTAGCCCGGAATACGGATGATCTCCATGCGGTCCATCAACGGCTGCGGCATGCGCAAGCTGTTCGCCGTCGTGATGAACATGACATCGGAGAGGTCGAAGTCGACTTCCAGATAGTGGTCCTGGAACGTCGCGTTCTGTTCGGGATCCAAGACCTCGAGCAGGGCCGACGACGGGTCGCCGCGCCAATCGGCGCCGAGCTTGTCGATCTCGTCGAGCAAGAACAGCGGATTGGCGGACTTCGCCTTCTTCATGCCCTGAATGACCTTGCCGGGCATCGAGCCGATATAGGTGCGGCGGTGTCCCCGGATCTCAGCTTCGTCACGCACGCCGCCTAAGGACATGCGCACGAACTCGCGACCCGTGGCGCGCGCCACAGACTTGCCGAGCGAGGTTTTGCCGACGCCCGGCGGACCTACGAGGCACAGGATCGGGCCGCGCAGACGGCCCGCGCGCTGTTGCACGGCGAGATATTCGAGGATGCGCTCCTTCACCTTCTCGAGACCGAAATGATCTTCGTCGAGGACCTTTTCGGCTTCGGCGATGTCTTTCTTGACGCGGGTCTTCTTGCCCCACGGGAGCGAGAGGATCCAGTCGAGGTAGTTGCGCACGACGGTCGCTTCCGCCGACATCGGCGACATCTGGCGCAGCTTCTTGAGCTCGGCCATCGCCTTGTCGTTGGCTTCCTTCGACAGCTTCGTCTTCTTGATGCGATCTTCGAGTTCGCCCAGTTCGTCGCGCTGTTCTTCGCCTTCGCCGAGCTCCTTCTGAATCGCCTTCAGCTGTTCGTTCAGGTAGTACTCGCGCTGCGTCTTCTCCATCTGGCGTTTTACGCGCGTGCGAATCTTCCGCTCGACCTGGAGGACGCTCATTTCGCCTTCCATCAAACCGAAGACCTTCTCGAGACGCTCGGCGACGCCGGTCGTTTCAAGCAAAGCCTGTTTGTCGGCGATCTTGACCGTGATGTGCGAGGCGATCACGTCCGCGAGTTTCGACGGATCGGCGATCTGCTGCACTTCGGCTTGCGATTCCGGCGGGATCTTCTTGTTGAGCTTCAGGTAGTTTTCGAACTGCGTCGACACCGAACGCGTCAGCGCTTCGAGTTCCTTGTCGTCGCCCACTTCATCCGGCAGCAATTCGGCTTCGACCTGGAAGAAGTTCTGGTTCGGCAGAAAGCGCTTGATGCGCGCGCGCTGCTTGCCTTCGACGAGGACGCGCACGGTTTGGTCGGGCAGCTTCAACAGCTGCACCACCGACGCCAGCGTGCCGATCATGTAGATGTCGCCCTCGCCCGGTTCGTCCTGGGCTGGGTTCTTCTGCGTGACGAGGAGAATTTGCTTTTCTTCGAGGCCCACGTCTTCGAGCGCGCGGACGGACTTTTCGCGGCCGACGAAGAGGGGAACGATCTTGTGCGGGAAAACGACGATATCGCGCAGCGGCAAGACGGGAAACACGAGCGGCGTTTTGGCGCCGTCGTCGTTGGGGGTCTGCATAGTCAACCTGCCTTTCGATAGTAGCGTCCGGCGCTCACCTCGAAATCGCGGACCATGGGCGCTGGTTGCGCCGACGGCTTACGAATCCGGCGTGGTGCCGTAATAATAACGAGTGTGAGAAGTGGAGGCGATGCATCCTCCCTTCAAGGGAACTGTCACAAGCGCCTGCTTCGGCCGTCGGGAACCGCTCAGGACGCCGCCGACGTAGCTTCGCCGCGCTTGTCCGCATAGATGAACAGCGGACGCGCACGACCTTCAGCTACTTCGCCGTTGATCACGACTTCGGTCACGCCGCGCATACCGGGCAGATCGAACATCGTGTCGAGCAGGATGCCTTCCATGATGGAGCGCAACCCACGAGCGCCGGTCTTACGCGAAATCGCCTTGCGCGAGATCGTCTTCAGCGCGTCGTCCGAGAAGGACAGCGAGATGCCTTCCATGTCGAACAGACGCTGATACTGCTTGACCAGAGCGTTCTTCGGCTTGGTCAGAATCGACATCAAGGCATCGATGTCGAGGTCTTCGAGCGTCGCCAAGACGGGCAGACGGCCGACGAATTCAGGAATGAGGCCGAACTTCAGAAGATCTTCCGGCTCGATCTCACGCAAAATTGCTCCGGTGCCGCGATCGTCCGCGGACTGAACATTGGCGCCGAAGCCGATCGACGAACCCTTGCCGCGGGCGGCGATGATTCGCTCAAGGCCTGCGAACGCGCCGCCGCAGATGAAGAGGATGTTCGTCGTGTCGACCTGCAGGAATTCCTGCTGCGGATGCTTGCGACCGCCTTGGGGCGGAACGCTGGCCACAGTGCCCTCCATGATCTTCAGGAGGGCCTGCTGCACGCCTTCGCCGGACACGTCGCGCGTGATCGACGGGTTGTCGGACTTGCGGCTGATCTTGTCGACTTCGTCGATGTAGACGATGCCGCGCTGGGCCCGCTCCACATTGTAGTCGGCGGACTGAAGCAGCTTGAGGATAATGTTCTCGACGTCTTCGCCGACGTAACCGGCCTCGGTCAGCGTCGTGGCGTCGGCCATCGTGAAGGGAACGTCCAGGATGCGCGCCAGCGTCTGGGCCAGGAGCGTCTTACCGCAACCGGTCGGGCCGATCAGCAGGATGTTCGACTTCGCGATTTCGATGTCGTTGGCGTTCTTGGTCTGGTGGTTCAGGCGCTTGTAGTGATTGTGCACCGCGACCGAGAGAACCTTTTTCGCGTGGTCCTGCCCGATGACGTAGTCGTCGAGGACCTTGCGGATGTCTGATGGGGTCGGAACGCCGTCGCGGGATTTGACCAACGAGGTCTTGTTCTCTTCACGGATGATATCCATGCAGAGTTCGACGCACTCATCGCAGATGAAGACAGTCGGGCCTGCGATAAGTTTGCGGACCTCGTGCTGGCTCTTGCCGCAGAACGAGCAGTACAGAGTGTTCTTGGAGTCACTGCCGCTCTTGCTCATTCGTACGTCCCTCTAGCAGCACCGAATAATCATAAACCCAGACCCGTGCCGTTTCCGGCCAAAAGCCCGGGGTACACCCTTCTAAGCCAAACGCGTGCCGAATCCCCTACGCGCCCGCCTCCCGGGGCAATTCGAGCATGCTAGACGGCCACGGATCAAGAATTCATTAATCGCGGGTGTGGCCTGGTTGGTGCGCAATCTGCCCGGGAATCAGTCAGATTTGGCAGGGTCCATGCCACTCGGGCGCTTGGTGAATACCTGATCGATGAGGCCGAAGGTTCTGGCCTCTTCGGCGGTCAGGAAGTAGTCGCGGTCCAAAGCCTTTTCAATTGCCTCTACGGGTTGGCCCGTGTGGCGCGAATAGATCTCGTTCAAGCGACGCTTAAGCTTGATGATTTCCTGAGCGTGACGCGCGATATCCGTGGCTTGGCCTTGGGCGCCGCCCGACGGTTGATGGAGCATCACTCGCGAATTCGGCAGGGCAAAGCGCTGCCCTTTTTCCCCAGAGCAAAGGAGGAGGGAGGCTGCCGAAGCCGCTTGACCGATGCAAAGCGTGGCCAAAGCGGGACGGATGTATTGCATCGTATCGTAAATGGCGAGGCCCGCCGTCACCAACCCGCCCGGCGAGTTGATGTACATCGAGATCTCTTTCTTGGGGTTTTCGGCCTCAAGGAACAGCAGCTGAGCGGTAACCAGGGTCGCGACCGTGTCGTCGATCGGTCCCGAAACGAAGATGATCCGTTCCTTCAGGAGGCGCGAATAGATATCGTATGAGCGCTCGCCCCGCGATGTCTGCTCCACCACGTACGGCATGTAGTAGTTCGCGTAGGTCTCGCGCGGGTCTGTCATGACAATGCCTCTGGCGGCTTTCGTGCCGCGTTCGATGAGTTAGTTCGCCTTCAGGATTTTGGCCAGGTCGTCAGGGTCCTTGAAGAGATCCTCGCGACTCACCTGCTTGTCCTCGATCTTGACCTGCCCGGTGAGAAAGTCGACGACCTTGTCTTCGAAGATCGGTGCGCGAAGCTGAGCGACCGCGTCGGGATTGTTGCGGTAGATCTCGAAAATCCGCTTTTCTTGGCCGGGGTATTGGCGGGCCTGGGCAACGACGGCGCGGTTCAGTTCGTCCTGCGTGACTTCGACTTTGTTCACGCGGCCGAACTCCGACAGTACCAGCCCCAAGCGCACGCGGCGCTCGGCGATCTTGCGGAATTCTTCCTTCAGTTCGTCTTCCGACTTCGACTTGTCTTCTTCGGCCATGTTGCCGGATTTGATGTCCTGCTCGACCTGCGCCCAGATCTGCTTGAACTCGGCGTCCACCATACCCGGCGGAAGCTCGAAACTGTGGGCAACGTCGAGCGCGTCGAGCAGCGCGCGCTTCAAGTGAGCGCGGCTGGCGCGGCCGAACTCGGCGGCGAGCTGCGCCTGGGCGGCGTCGCGGAGTTTGTCGAGGCTCTCGAGGCCGAGCTTCGTCGCGAGGCTTTCGTCCACTTCGGCTTCGATGCCGCGGCGAACTTCTTTCACCGTCACGTCGAACTCGGCGAACTTGCCGGCCAGGTTCGCCGACGGATAATCGGCCGGGAACGTGACCGAGATCGTCTTCGCGTCGCCTGCTTTCGCGCCCTTCAATTGCTCTTCAAAGCCCGGAATGAACGAGCCCGAGCCGATGACGAGTTCCGCGTTCTCGGCGGTGCCGCCTTCGAAGGGGATGCCGTCGATTTTGCCGATGAAGTCGATCACGAGCTGGTCACTGTCTTGCGCCGCAGCGTCGTCGCCCTTGGGTTCGAAGGTGCGTTGCTGAGCGGCCAAGCGTTTCAACGAGTCATTGACGTTTTCATCACTGACGTCCGCGGTCGGCCGCGTGAGCGAGATCGACGACAACTCGGCGAGCTTGAAGTCGGGCATCAGGTCGATGCCCATCGTGAAGATCAGGTCTTCACCGCCGTTGATGACCTGCTCGAACTGGCTGACCATCTGAATTTGCGGTGACATCGCCGGGCGCAGCGAACGCTCTTCGACGGCCTTTTGGCTGGTCTCGGCGACGGCCTCTTGGACGATTTCGCCCATCATGGACTTGCCGAAGGTCTTGCGCAGATGCGAGACCGGGACCTTGCCGGGGCGGAAACCCTTGAGGTTTACCTGGTCTTTCATTCCTTGCAGGCGCGTCATCAGCTTGTCGTCCAGATCGCGCACGCCGACGGTGATGCGGAATTCGCGGCGGAGCGGTTCGTGAACGGTTTCGGTAATTTCCATGGCCTTCAGAGTCCTGCCTTCGTTCGTCGTGTTGCCGGAACTCGACCTTTAAGGGGAAAGCGCGCGTTGGTGCGGGCGGAGGGACTTGAACCCCCACGACTTGCGCCGCTGGAACCTAAATCCAGTGCGTCTACCAGTTCCGCCACGCCCGCCTAACCGCTGGCGTGCCTACCCAATAAAGACAGCCGGCACTGTGTTCCTGCCGGTGTTCCTGTCGGTAAATGAGGGCCGTGTCTATAACAGGCGACCTCAGAAACGCAAAGCCCGCCCCAGGCGCTCGTTTTGGGCCGAAATCAATGCTCGCGGCAGGAGATCGGCTAGGTCTTCCGCAATCAGTCCGGGGCCTGCGATTCTGCCGCAGACGCCGTGCAAGTAAGCGCCGGTTTTTGCCGCGTCGAACGCGTCCATGCCCTGCGCCATAAGGCCTGCAATGATTCCGGCCAAGACATCGCCCGAGCCCGCCGTTGCGAGATCTGGCGGCGCGTTGGTGTTCACGACCGTTTCGCCGTCCGGTTTCGCGATGACGGTGTCCGGGCCTTTGAGAAGGACAACCGCTTTCGCCTTCTGCGCGGCGGTGCGTGCGGCGTCGATGCGGTTGGTTGATTCAGCGAGTAGGCCCGGAAACAAGCGATCGAACTCGCCTTCGTGCGGGGTGAGCACGCAGCGTGCGCTGAGTTGTTCGAATAACTTGTCGGGCGCGCCTTGGAACGCGGTGAGCGCATCGGCATCGACGACGACCGCGGCGCCGGAGCGGAGCGCGACCGCGACGCGTTCTTGCGCTGCCGGGTCGATACCGTTGCCGGGGCCGACGACAACGGCATTGAGGCGTTTGTCCTGGAGCAGCGTTTGCAGCGCGGCGGCATTGTCGATTTGGCGGACCATGATCGCGGTGAGGGACGCGCTCAGCGTTGCCGCTGCACCGGCATCGCCGGCGACGGTGACGAGACCTGCGCCGGCTCTCAGCGCAGCGCGCGCGGCGAGACGTGCCGCGCCGGTGGCGTTGGCGGGGCCGCTGACGACCAAGCAATGGCCACGGCGATACTTGTGCGCCGCCGATTGGAGCGGCGGCGGCAAAGGCGGTGCGACGTTTTCAGTGCAGTTCAGGCGCGGGCCCGCGAAGCCTTGCGACTCCGCAAGCGCCAGCAACACGCCGTCGGCGATGCCAATATCCACGCAGCCGATCTCACCGCAATACTTGCGCGACGGGTGAAGAACGTGTGCCGGCTTCTTGCGGAAGAACGTGATTGTGAGGGCCGCATCCCACGGCTGGCCTTCATCGAGGAAGCGCGCGCGGTCGCCACTGACGCCGCTCGGTACGTCCACTGCGACGACCGGAATGTCGGCGAGCGCGATGTCTTCGAACAACTGGCTGAGTTCGGGCGACAGGCCGCGGCTGAGCCCTGCGCCGAAGATCGCGTCGACGAAGAGTTCGCCCTTCACAACGTGCTTCGGATCAAACGCGTGGACGGGACCGTCCCAGAGGCGCGCCATTTGTGCGGCGTCCGGTTTCAGCGCCTTGTGGTCGCCGACCGTGACGACTTCGACGTCGTAGCCGCGCGCTTGCAGATGACGCGCGACGACGTAACCGTCACCACCGTTGTTGCCTGGGCCGCAAAGCACCGTCGTCTTGCAGGCGGGCCAACGTTTTGCGATTTCGTTCGCGACCTGACGCCCCGCATTCTCCATGAGCACGATCGTCGGCACGCCCGACGCCGCGGTCAGCCGATCGACCTCGCTCATTTCAGCGACAGTCAGAATCTCCGGGCCGGGTGTCCACATTCAACTGCCGCCGATCTCTACGAGCTGTTCGCCGCCCTCGATCAAACGAAGCGCCTCAGCCAACTGTTCGCGAAGGGCGGCACGGACGTGCGCGGTGCTCGTGTTGCCGAGAGATAGAAGAATGATGCCGGGCGGCGGGCCGAGGCGCGCAACCAACTCCACGAAGTCCCTATCCTTTGTCACGAATCCGCGGGCCGAAGACTTCGCAGCGGCAAATATCTCTGCGTCGGATGCGCGGGCGAGACCTAGGTCTCGGACCTGGATGCAGGGCTCGCCGAATTCCTCACCGATCCAGCGCGCAAGTGCCGGCGATAGATGATTGTCCAACCAGATCGTCACTCAGCTGCGATCAGCGGATGATCGACGCGCTGCGATGCGAAGGCTAGCGCGGCCTTGATGTCATCCAGTTCGAGGTCGGGGAGCTCTTCCACGATCTGCGCGTGCGATAGGCCCGCCGCCAACAGATCGAGCACGTCGGTGACGCGAATGCGCAGTCCGCGGATGCACGGACGGCCGCCGAGCTTTCCGGGTTCAGATGTGATGCGTTCAAGCAGGTTGCTCATGACTCGAAGGCTATCATACCTGCCCGGCTTGCGAAAATTCGACGAGTTCCCCGCATTAACACAAATGGCGCGCTAGACATTTAGCGGATGGCGCTCCGTGAGCCCGAGCAGTCTCTCCAACGCGTGGGAGGCTTGCAGCACGCGGGCGTCTTCGCCCATGCGGCCGATGATTTGGATGCCGATGGGGAGGCCGTCGTTGGTGAAGCCGCAGGGGATGCTGGCTGCGGGTTGGGTGGTGGCGTTGAAGGGATAGGTGAACGGGGTCCAGTCGGTCCAGAGTTTGCCGTTCGGGTCGAAGGGCGTGACAAGTGGGGTGTCGAACGCTGCGACCGCCGTCGATGGCGTCACCAAGAAATCGTAGGTCGCCATGAAGGCTTTCATGCCGGCGCCGTAGGCGGCGCGGTCTGCTGTTGCTTGCTGGAAGTCTTTGCGCGTGATCGAGCGGGAGGCTTCGACGAGGGCGCGTAGATTGGGATCGAGGAGCGCTAGTTTTTCTTCCGGGTAGTCGGCGAGGAGGAAGCCGGCGCCTGCTGTATAGAGCGTCATGAAGAACGAGGTGGGGTCGCCGCCGGGCGGGTCGGCTTCGATCACGTGTGCGCCGAGTTCGGTGAAGCGCTTCACCGTTGCTGCGACGGTTGCTTCCACTTCGGGGTCGACGTGGTTCACCCAGCCGAGGCGCGGGCTGAAGGCGATCTTGGCGCCTCGGATGCCTTTGGCGAGGTCCCAGGTGTAGTCCACTTGCGGGAACGGTTGCTGGAACCAGTCGCGCGCGTCGGGTTCGCTGATGACGTTGAGGAAGAGTGCACTGTCGGCGACGGTGCGCGACATTGGGCCTAAGTGCGCGAGCGTGCCGAATGGGCTTGCCGGCCACATGGCGACGCGGCCTGCGGTGGGCTTTAGGCCGAAGACGCCGCTGAAACTTGCGGGGATGCGGATCGAGCCGCCGGCGTCGGTGCCGATCGCGAGCGGGCAATAGCCTGCGGCGAGTGCGGCCCCTGCCCCGCCGCTGGAGCCGCCGGGTGTCTTCGATAGATTCCACGGATTGCGGGTGGTGCCGGTGAGCGGGCTGTCGTTCGTGCCTTTCCAACCAAATTCAGGGGTCGTCGTTTTGCCGATGAAGACGGCGCCGTTTTCGCGCAGGCGCGCGACAGACGGCGCATCGTGTTCGGCCGGTTGCTTCGGATCGACGGTTTTAGAGCCGCGCAGCGTCGGCCAGCCTTTCGACACCACCAGGTCTTTGATCGCGACCGGCACGCCGTCGAGCACGCCCTGTGGTTCGCCGGACATCCAGCGGTCTTCGGACGCTCGCGCCATCGACAGCGTCGTTTCCGGATCGACGAGGCAGAAAGCGTTGATCTGTGCGTCGAGAGCGTCGATGCGGCCGAGTAGGTATTCGGCTACGTCGACGGGCGAGAGGTCCTTGTCGCGATAGGCCGAGACCAGCTGCGTTGCGGTCATCCAATGCAGGTCGGTCATGCAGTTTGCCTATCTGACGGCGGTCTCTGCCGTTTGTCCGAGTTCCAGCAGCGAGATCACGCGGCCTTTGGTTTCGACAATCGTGATCGAGGCGTGCGCGGGCTTGAAACAAATCACCCGGTCGTCGCCAATCGATGCGCCTAGCACGACGTTGATGGCAACGAAGTGGGAGTAGACCGCTGTGTCAGTCTGCAACCGCGTCAGATGATCGATCACGCCGTCGCGCCAGCGGCGGAGGTTGGCGTCGACGTTGCTCCAATTGCGCGTCATCACGCCGCGAAGCCAGTCACCGCGATGTGCCAGGTCGACGTTTCCCGGCGTCGGGATTTCGCCGACCGCTTCGGCGACGATCGGTTGGAGCGATAGCATCTGCGCAAGCGGCAGCGATGTTTCGTACGCGCGGCGCAGCGGGCTTGAGACGATTTGCTTCGGCGTGAGCAGGCGCAGGCGATCCGCCGCCTGTTGTGCTTGGCTGTGGCCGAGTTCGGTGAGGCCTGGGTCGGCGTCGCCGTCGCCCCAGGTGCCGGATGGTTCGCCGTGTCGGATGAGAAAGAGGCGCGGCATCGTCTTATTGCGGCACGAAGAGGTTGGTCTTTTCGCCCGCCGTCACGCGGCCGCGGCGGCCGAGCGTTTCGCGCTCCATCAAATCGTTCAGCGTTGCGGCGTCGTGCGGCGTGTGGGCGATGAAGCGTTTGCCGTTGCCGAGGCGGCCGATGATGATGCCCATCTTCGGGCCGCCGCGGTCGTGCATGACCGTGTAGGTTTCAACGGTGCCTTCGCCTTCCGGTTTGGCTTCGACTTCCGGATGCGCCATCGCGTCGATGTCTTTCTGGTACGTCTTTGGGTCTTCGCGGTGCCAGGCGCCCTTCGTCGGCGTCGTCGAGTAGATGCCGAGTGCGTGTTTGGTCACGTACCAACCGTTTGCAGTGACGAGGCCGAACGAGCCGGGCTTGCCGCGGACCTTTTCCATCATCGTGACGATCGAGTGCATGACGTAGTTGTTCCCTGCCCCGCCGAAATACGGCAGACCGCCCGTCACCGTCAGGCCGCGCGGATCATCTTCGGCGATGCCCAATTCCGCGCAGCCGATTTCGACGGCCGAGGGGAAGCAGGAATAGAGGTCGATGAACTGCATGTCGGCGACGGTTTTGCTGGCCATCGCGAAGGCCTTCTGCCCCATCGTTCGAATCGCTGGCGAGGAATAGTAATTCACGCGCTCGCTGACGTGCCAAATATCCGTCGCGTCGGCGCAACCGTGGAGATAGACCCACTTCGATTCCGGAATGCCGAGTTCGCGCGCGGTCTTTACGTTGGTCATCACCACGGCGGCGGCCATGTCGACCTGGATGATCGCGTTCATGTACTTCGTGTAGGGGAATCCGACGTAGCGGTTGTTGTCGGACGGGGTCGCAATTTCTTCGGGTGAGCGAGCCTTCGGAAACCACGCGTGCGGGTTCGCAGCGGCGACTTTCGAGAACGGTGCGAACAGTTTGCCGAGCGCGAGTTGGTGGTCGCGCACGCTGCGGCCCTTGTGCCCGCGGATGCCGTTTTCGAAAAGCGGATATGCGTTGACGGGGAAATACAGTGCGTGCGCGCGTTCGATGTCGTTCACGCCGCGACGGTTCTCGCCGATTTGGATCGGCTCGCCGCCGGGATCGTCGCCCCAGTTGGCGAGGCTGATGCCTTTGTTGAGTGCGCCCAGCATCGTCGCGAGATCTTCCGAGCCTGCGAGCAATGCGACGGTGGTCTCACCGTTGGCGATTTCTTCGGCTGTGCGGTTGACGAGGTATTGCGGGGTGTTGCCACCGGCGGCTGTGTAGTACTCGCGCTTTGCTTTCGCGCCGATGCGGTTGCCGAGCGAGCGTGGGGCGTTGGTGTATTGGCCGATCGGTAAGCGGCCGGCTTCGGACGAGTCTGCGGTGAAGCGGACGACCGAGATGTTGTCGATCAGCGGTTTGAGTTTGTCGGCAGCGCCGGTGTCGTTGAGCGCGCGCGTTGCTGCTTCGGTCAGCAGTTGAAGCGGGTCGAGGCTCTCTTCGAATTTGTTCGTTTGCGCGGTGCGCTGCGTGAGCTGGCCGCAGCCGATCAATATCGGCGTGTTGTCGTCGGTCATGTCAGTCCTTGGTGCTGTGATCGCGGGTCGCGCGCATTGGTCGGCGCTGCGTGAAATTGGTTTTGGTTGCGGAGGGTCCCACCCTCACCCCCGGCCCCTCTCCCGCCTAGGCGGGCGAGGGGTGCAGTTAGGGTTGCGCTCATTTGGTGAAATGCGTTCTGAGGCGCTTCACCGCTTCTTCCAGCACCTTGCGTTGTTTGCAGAAGGCAAAGCGCACGAGGGTTTGGGGGGCTTCGCCGGTGAAGAAGACGGAGAGGGGGATGGCGGCGACGCGGGCGTGTTCGGTCATGTGTTTGCAGAAGTCGACGTCGCTGCCGTTGAAGCGCAGTCCGCTGATGTCGGTGGTCAGGAAGTATGTGCCTTGCGCGGGCAGCGGGTTGAAGCCGATGTCCTTTAGCTCGCGGGCGAGGTAGTTGCGGTTGCCTTCCAGTTCCTTCGCGAGGTTTAGGAAGAAGTCTTCGGCTGTGTCGATGCCGTGGGCCACGGCGATTTGCAACGCGTTGGGCGTGGTGAAGGTGATGAACTGGTGGGCCTTTGCGACCGCGCCGATGAGCGTGGCGGGCCCTTCGACCCAGCCGACCTTCCAACCCGTCAGCGAAAACATCTTGCCGGCTGAGCCGACGCGGACGCAGCGATCGCGCATGCCGGGGAATGTGGCGAGCGGTTTGTGCTTTAGGCCGTCGAACGTCAGGTGCTCGTAGACTTCGTCGCAGATGGCGAGCGCGTCGAACTTGATCAGGAATTTAGCGACCAGGACGAGTTCGGCCTCGGTGAACACCTTGCCCGCCGGGTTCATCGGCGAGTTGAGCATGATGGCCTTGGTTTTGTTGGAGAAGACGGAGGCCAGCGCTTGTTCGGTTAGGGCCCAGTCCGGCGCGGACAGGCGTATCGGTTTGGCGATGCCGCCGACCGACTCGACGATGGGGCGGTAGGAGTCGTAGGCGGGCTCTATAAGGACGACTTCGTCGCCGGGTTTCACAAGGCCCATGATGGAGGCGGTCAATGCCTCCGTCCCGCCTGAGGTCACCACGATTTCACTGCGCCAGTCGTAGTTCAGGTCGTAGAAACGCTCGGCGTGCCGGCCGAGTGCTTGGCGGAGTGATTCTACGCCCATCATCGGCGGATACTGATTGGGGCCCTCAATCAGCGCTTGCGCGGCGCGTTCGCGCAACGCGCGCGGGCCGTCGGTGTCGGGAAAGCCCTGCCCCAAATTGACCGCGCCGTGTTGATTGGCGAGCGCGGACATGACCGAGAAGATCGTGGTTCCGGTGCCTGCGAATGTCGGGTTCAGCGGCTTCATCTTCGGGCCTTCGGTTCGGGGGCGGCACCTTGGCAAAGCGACTTCGGCGTCGCAAGGCGCGGTTCGGTTGCCCACAGATTGTGCAGCGCTGCCTACCAGGTCGGCAGATTCATGGATGTTCCGGCTAAATACGCCGCGCTATGGTCGCCCGCAAATCCCCGGGGAACATTGTTGAACCTTGGGCATGACCTGATGGGCATGGGCTATGCTGCAGCTGCGTAACCGCACGTGCAGCGGGCCCAATCGGCGGAGCCGGCAATGAAAAAAATCGAAGCCATCATCAAACCGTTCAAGCTGGATGAAGTGAAGGAAGCGCTGCAGGAAGTCGGCGTGCAAGGCATCACCGTGACCGAGGCCAAGGGTTTCGGCCGGCAGAAGGGTCACACCGAACTCTATCGCGGCGCGGAATACGTCGTCGACTTTCTGCCCAAGGTGAAGATCGAAATCGTGCTGCCCGACGATCAGGTCGAGCGCGCGGTCGATGCGATCCAAAAGGCGGCGCGCACGGGACGCATCGGCGACGGCAAGATCTTTATCTCGACGATTGAAGAAGTGATCCGCATCCGCACCGGCGAAACCGGCCAGGACGCGATTTAATTCTGGGTTCTAACAGCCCGCGCGGGGAGCGTGGGGCTCACGAAAGGCAAGGAACAGACACATGGCTAATGCAGACACCGTCCTGAAGAAGATCAAGGACGAGGAGGTCAAGTTCGTCGACCTCCGCTTCACCGATCCGCGCGGCAAATGGCAACATGTGACGTTCGATCTGTCGCTCGTCGACAAAGAGATGTTCGAGACCGGCACGATGTTCGACGGTTCGTCGATCGCGGGCTGGAAGGCCATCAACGAATCCGACATGACGCTGCTGCCTGATCCGAACAGCGCGCTGATCGATCCGTTCTTTGCGCAGAAGACATTGATCCTGTTCTGCGACGTGCTTGAGCCGACGACGCATCAGCCCTATGGCCGGTGCCCGCGTTCGATCGCGAAGGCGGCCGAGAACTACATGCGTTCGGCCGGCATCGGCGATACGGCCATGTTCGGTCCGGAGGCCGAGTTCTTCATCTTCGACGACGTGCGTCACAGCGTGTCGATGAACAAGGTCGGCTACGAGATCGACTCCGGCGAAGGTCCGTACAACACGGGCACGGAGTATGAGCAAGGCAACCTCGGCCACCGGCCGCCGATCAAGGGCGGGTACTTCCCCGTGCCGCCGGTCGACAGCTCGCAAGACATTCGCTCTGAGATGCTGTCCATCATGGGCGACATGGGCATCGAGCCCGAGAAGCATCACCACGAAGTCGCGCCGTCGCAGCATGAGCTCGGCTTCAAGTACTCGACGCTGGTGAAGACCGGCGACCGCATGCAGATCTATAAGTACGTCGTGCACCAGGTTGCCGCGGCCTACGGCAAGACGGCGACGTTCATGCCGAAGCCGATCAAGGGCGACAACGGTTCGGGCATGCACGTCCACCAGTCGATCTGGAAGGCGGGCCAACCGTTGTTCGCCGGCTCGGGTTATGCCGATCTGTCGGAGATGTGCCTCTACTACATCGGCGGCATCATCAAGCATGCGAAGGCGATCAACGCGCTGACCAATCCGCTGACGAATTCTTACAAGCGGTTGATCCCGGGCTTTGAAGCGCCGGTGTTGCTCGCTTATTCGTCGCGCAACCGTTCGGCGTCGGTCCGCATTCCGTTCGGTGCTGGTCCGAAGGCGAAGCGCATCGAAGTTCGCTTCCCGGATCCGGGCGCAAACCCGTATCTGGCGTATGCGGCGATGCTGATGGCCGGTCTCGACGGCATTCAGAACAAGATTCATCCGGGTCAGCCGATGGATAAGGATCTGTACTCGCTGCCGCCGGAGGAGCTGAAAGACGTGCCGCAGGTTTGCGGTTCGCTGCGTGAGGCGCTTGAGAACCTCGACAAAAACCGCGCGTTCTTGAAGCGCGGCAACGTCTTCAGCGACGACTTCATCGACAGCTACATCGAACTGAAGATGCAGGACGTGTATGCGCTTGAGCACACGCCGCATCCGATCGAGTTCCAGATGTATTATTCGGTCTAGGCGTCAGCGCCACTTTGGTTCGAGGGCCGGGAGCGATCCCGGCCCTTTTTTTCTGAGAGCGCCGGCTTCTAGCCGGCACTTTCTTGGTGCGAGAGAAGAAGAGCCGGCTGGAAGCCGGCGCTCCCAGGACTAGCCGACGTCGCCTTCGAAGGTCGACGCGAGGTAGGCGTCGAGGTCGCGGTGGCTGCGGGGCGACTTGAGGAAGCGGACCCACTCCTTCTGTTCGTGGATCACCGGTCCGAGTTCCCAGACGCAGAACGTGCCCTTGTGCGGATTCGGTTGGGGCATCGGCGCGAAGGCGGTCATCGTTTTGCCGCGGTAGTAGACCGACTCCCATAGCTCGTTCGAATTGCGCCAGCTGCATGCGGCGAGGAAGTAGAAGTCGTTGCCGGCGCCGCAGCGGTGCAGCACGACGAAGCCGATGTCGCGGTCGAATTTGAGTTCGGCGGCCAGATATTGGCGGGCGCTCTGCGAGACCTCTCGCGGCACGGGCGTGTCGCTGCGCGCGACGTCATACCACTTGAGGCGCGATGTGCCGGCGGTCAGCAGCGGCCCGGGCGACGATATCTTGGTGACGTGCCGATAGGCATCGTGTGTTCAGCATGGCGCGACGCTAACACGAGTCCCGGGCCAGCTTTGGCAGCAGCGTGGCTGCGGCCCCTGGCCCACCGCGACAGTTTGCGAAGGAATTCGCCTGAGAGGCGAGCTTGGTTGATAAGCAAATTGTGAGGGAAGCCGTCGGAACGCTTTGCTATGGTCCCGCCAGTTTTGAACGGGGATTCCATGCTCAAAGTTGTTCTTGCCAGCGCCGCTGTGACGGCCGGCCTGTTGCTCGTGCCTGCCGCCGGCGCCGAGACGAAGCCTGCGACCGCCGCCCAATTGGCGAAGATGGTCGACATTCCGCATGAGCAGTTCACGCTCGACAACGGTTTGCGCGTGATCGTGCATACGGACCGCAAGGCTCCGGTCGTGGCGGTGTCGATCTGGTACGGCGTCGGTTCGAAGCATGAGCCGAAGGGCAAGACGGGCTTCGCGCATCTCTTCGAGCATCTGATGTTCAACGGGTCGGAAAATTCACCGGGCGACTATTTCGAGCCACTGCAGCAAGTGGGTGCGACGGACTTCAACGGCACGACTTGGCTGGACCGCACGAATTATTTCCAGACGGTGCCGACGGGTGCGTTGGAGCGGGCGCTGTTTCTAGAGAGCGATCGCATGGGTTTCCTTCTCGGCGCGGTGACGCAGGAGAAGCTCGATAACCAGCGCGGCGTCGTACAGAACGAGAAGCGCCAAGGCGACAATCAGCCCTATGGGCTTGTCGACTACGCAACGTTCGAGAATTTGTTTCCGACGGGCCATCCGTATCACCACTCGACCATCGGCTCGATGGCGGACCTCGACGCGGCGAGTCTCGCCGACGTGAAGCAATGGTTCATCGACAATTACGGGCCGAACAACGCGGTGCTGGTGTTGGCGGGCGACGTCGACGCCGCCACGGCGAAGACGCTGGTGACGAAGTACTTCGGCGACATCAAGCGCGGGTCGGCGGTGAAAGCCGTCAATGCGCCGGTGCCGACTCTTAAGGCGGCGAAGTCCGAGGTGATGAAGGATCGCGTCGCGACGACGCGCATTTATCGCAGCTGGACCATTCCCGGTCTGAACGACAAAGAGTCAGTGACGCTCAACGTAGCGGCGTCGATCCTGGGCGGATTGTCGAGTTCGCGCTTGGACAACGCGTTGGTGCGCAGCGAGAAGATAGCCGTCGCCGTCGCGGCGTACACGGAGGTGTTTCAGCACGCGAGCGTGTTCACCGTGCAGGCCGACGTGAAGCCGGGCGGCGATCCGGCGAAGGTCGCGGCGCGGCTTGACGCCGTGATCGCCGACTTCATGCGCGATGGGCCGACGGCGGACGAGGTGAGCCGCGCGCAGGTCACCGCTATTTCTGGGCGCCTTCGCGGTCTCGATCAGGTCGGTGGGTTTAGCGGCAAGGCGACGGCGCTGGCGGAGGGCGAACTCTATTCGAACGACGCGGGGTTCTACAAAAAGAAGCTTGCCGATCTCGGCGCGGTGACGCCTGCCGCGGTGAAGGCGAGCACGAAGAAGTGGTTGTCGCGTCCGGTCTATTCGCTGACCGTCGAGCCGGGTGAGCGCACGGAAAGCGGTGCGGAACGCGGCGGCGCGGTTGACGGCGGGAAGGCCACGTCGATGTCGAAGCCGGCGCACTACCTCGATCCGAACGAGGAGCCGTCAGGGCTGACGTCTGCGATCGACCGTTCGAAGTTGCCGGATGTCGGGTCGCTTGCGCCACTCGACTTCCCGCAGATCGAGCGCGGTAAGTTGTCGAACGGGATTCCGGTGCTCTTTGCGCGGCGTCCAGCCGTGCCGACCGTGAACGTGTCGGTCAGTTTTGACGTAGGCTATGCGGCCGATCCGAAGGCGGCACTGGGCACGCAGTCGTTGATGCTGAGTCTGATGAATGAAGGCACGACGTCGCGCAACAGCATTCAGATCGCTGAAGAACGCGAGCGCCTGGGCGCGGTGATCACGAGCGCGGCATCGCTCGATCGTACAGGGTTCACGCTGTCGGGGCTGACGCCCAATCTGTCGCCGTCGCTCGATCTGATGGCGGACATCGTTCGCAATCCGAAGTTCGATCCGTCGGAGGTCGAGCGTCTGCGCGGTCAGCAATTGGCGGCGATCTCGGCCGAGTTCAACAATCCGAACGCCATCGCCGGCCGCACTTTGTGGCCGACGCTGTTCGGGGCGTCGCATCCCTATGGCATTCCGCCAAGCGGGTTGGGCGATCCGGTTGCGGTCGGCAAGGTGTCGCGCGACGATCTCGCGGCGTTCCATGCGAAGTGGCTGCGCCCCGACAATGCGCGCATCATCGTGGTCGGCGACACGACGCTGGCCGAGGTGACGCCGTTGCTGGAGAAGTCGTTCGGCGGCTGGAAGGCGCCGGCGACGGCGCTGCCGGCCAAGACGTTCGACGTGAAGGTGCCGGCCGCGAAGTCGCGCATCATTCTGGTCGACCGGCCGAAGTCGCCGCAGTCGGTGATCTATGCCGGTGAAATCATCGATGCGAAGGGGCGCGACGATCTCGTGACGCTGCGTGCGGCGAACGAGGTGTTCGGCGGCAATTTCCTCTCGCGCCTCAACATGAATTTGCGCGAGACGAAGGGGTGGTCGTACGGCGTGCGCAGCGGCGTTCTCGAGTATCTTGAGAGCGCGCCGTTCTTCGTCGCTGCGCCGGTGCAGGCCGATCGCACCGGTGACTCGGTGAAGGAGATCATTTCCGAACTGACCGGCTATCTGAAGACGAAGGGCACGACGGACGAGGAGTTGACGCGCGTCGTCAACGGCAACGTTCGCCGCCTGCCGGGCAGCTTCGAGACCACGGGCGCGGTGTTCGGCGGCGTCATCACCATCGCGAACTTCAACCGGCCGGACGATTACTTCGAGCGTCTGCCGGACCGGTACGCGAAGATGACGACGGCCGAGATCGATGCGGCCGGTCGCGCGAAGATCGACGTGTCGAAGTTGACGTTCGTCATCGTCGGCGATGCTTCGGTGGTGAAGCCTCAGCTGGATCAGCTGAAGCTTCCCGTCGAAGTGGTGCCTGCACCGGCGATGGGGAAGTAAGGCAGCTAGAAGCGGCCCTGTTGGAAGTCTGAGAACGCTTGGCGAAGTTCGTCTTGCGTGTTCATGACGAAGGGGCCGTATTTTGCGATAGGCTCGCGCAACGGTTTGGCGGCGACGATCAGGATGCGCGCATCCTTCGTCGCCGTCGCTGTTAGACTGCCTTGATCGGTGAGCACGGCGAGATCGCCTTTCACCAGCTCGCGCGGCATCATCTGCGGTCCGACTTTTGCCGCGCCCTGAAACACAAACGCGAACGCGTTGTGGCCCGATGGGATCGGGATGTCCGTCGTCGCGCCGGCCTTGAGGTCGATGTCGGTGATGAATGGTTCGGTCGGACGGTCCGGACCTGCGCCCTTCTTGTCGTTCCATGAGCCGGCGATGAGTTTCGCCGTTGCACCCTCGCCCACCGCGACGTTCGGGATCGCCGCCGCGGGGATGTCGGCGTACCAAGGCGTGCGCATCTTTTCCTTCGCCGGCAGGTTCAGCCAGAGTTGGAAGCCGTACATCATGCCGCTTGTCTGGGCGGGCATCTCGGAGTGCACCACGCCCCGGCCGGCCGTCATCCACTGCACGCCGCCGTCGGTGATGATGCCTTCGCCGCCCTTGTTGTCCTTATGCTTCAGGCTGCCCTGGATCATGTAGGAGACGGTTTCGAAGCCGCGATGCGGGTGCGCCGGGAAGCCTGCGATGTAGGCCTTCGGATCGTCGGAGCCGAAGTTGTCGAGCATCAGGATCGGGTCGAGGTCCGGGATTTCCGGGGTGCCGATGAGGCGCGTCAGCTTCACACCGGCGCCGTCTTCGGCGGGCATGCCCCGGGTGACTTTAACCACGCGGCGTGTCGCGTCGCTCATTTTGCCTGCTCCTTATGTCCTCTGGCCAATCATGTAGAATGCCGGCAGGCGGCTGCAAGGCACACGCATGTTCCTACGTCCTGCCGTACAGAGCGATGCCAACGCTATCGCGGAGGTCCACGTCCGCGCCTGGCGCGAGACCTATCGCGGCGTCATGCCCGACAAGGTGCTGGACGAACTGGCCGTCGAACGCAACACCGAGCGTTGGTCGGGGACGATCGCAGGCTTGTCCGAGAAGCGGCAGGTTCTTTCGGTCGCGGTTGACGATTCAGGCACCATTGTCGGCTTCGCGGGCGGCGGCGCGACACGCGATCCCGCGTTGACCACGAGCGGCGAAGTCTACGCGATCAACCTCGTCATGCAGGCCACGCGCAAGGGATTGGGGACACGGTTGATGCTGGCAATGACCGATGGGTTGACCGGCTACGGGTTTGCGGACGCGGGTCTGTGGGTGCTGGAAAGGAACATCGGCGCGCGCTGGTTCTATGAGAGCCTCGGCGGCTCGATTGCGGCGCGGCAGGAACACGATTTCGAGGGCACGATGTTGACGGAGCTGGGTTACGTCTGGCGCGACGTGCGTGATCTCAAGCAGGCGGCGGAGCGGTTGCTGGCTAGTTGACGCCGCTGGTGAGCGCGGCCATCGGCGCGCGGCTTACCCATTTGGCCACCATGTCCTGCAGCGAAACGACGGTCGCTTGCGGCTCCGGCGCTGGCGCGTGCGGCTTCGGTGTGCCGATGTAGTCGGAGACGAGGACGAAGCGGTAGCCGCCGGCTTCCAGCTGCTCGACGATGCGGGGCAATGCTTCGGCGGTGTGAACGCCACGTCCGTTGATGTGGAAGATCACGATGTCGCCGGGTTGCACCTTCGTCGTCACGCGGTGGAAGAGTGCGTTGGCGCCCTCGCGCGGGTCCGGGTCACCGGTCGCCCAACGCCAATGGATGACCTTCAGACCGCGGTCTTCCAGCGCCTGGAGGCCTGCGTGGTTGTAGTTTCCGGCCGGAAACCGGAAGAACTGCGGCGGCCTGCCTGTCACCTCTGCGATGGTGACCTGTGCGCGCTCCACCTGCTTCAGCACGGCTTCCGCCGTGAAGTGGTTCATCGTGTTCGGGTGGCTCCACGAATGGTTCTCGATTTCGACGAAATCGAGTTTCGAGAGCGCTTCGATGTCGGCGCGGTTCGTTTCGACGAAGCGGCCGGTGGCGAAGACGGTGAACGGGATTTTCCGTTCGAGCAGGTAGTCAAGAACGCCGTGATCGAATGACACCGGTTGACCGGCCTCGCAAGCGTCGAAGGTGAGCGCGATGACTTTGTCGGTCGTCGGCAGATGTTCGATGACGTCAGCGCGCGCTGCCGCAACGCCGATGAGCGCGCACAACATTCCAATTACGATCGATCTCATTCCCCGCATGCGCGGGTGAGTGCCTGAGTCGCGTGTTACACGGCAAGCCGAATTCGGCTTCGCGTTGTGCGTGAAAAATGTGATGAGCGCACGTAGAGAAAAGGGCGGTCCCACCCTCAATTAACGCGAGGGTGGGAGCCGCTTTCGGAGCCGCCCGCAGGACCTTGAGGAGAGACCGCGGCTCCGACGCGCCGAACCTTCGTTAGTAGAAGGAACGCCGGCGCATCTTGAGAAATGGGAGGCGCAACGCTCCCTTTCCAAACAACAAAATTATATCTGCGTCTGAACAGTCGTTCACGCACGTGCCTTCAATTCGACGTTTTGTTTTGAATATTGCTGCCGCCATCGACAGGGCGTTTGCGACGGCTGTCACACAGCAATCCTAGCACCACTATTTAACGCTTCAACGCCTTCGCGGCTGCCGTTTCGTTTGCAGCATATTTTCGGAACGCTTGAAGCACGGTCATGCGCAAGTCGGGCTCCAAGCCGTCACCCATGCGCAGCAGCTGCAGGCAGTACCAGCCTTGCGCGCCCCAACCGTTGATCATCTTGAGCAGCGTGATCGGGGAATTGGGGCCGAGCCAGCCGGGTCCGACGCGCAGTTTTTTCTCGTACGCCGGCAACGACGGCGCTTCGCCGGTGAGCAGGCGCTTGGCGGACATCGGGTCGCCGCAGACGGGGCGGCCGATGCCGATGGTGTGCGTGGCTCCGGCAGCGATCGCTTCTTCCATGCCGGCGCGGGTGCGGAATCCGCCGGTCACCATCAACGGCATGCGCGCGACTTTGGCGACGGCGGCGGCGTAGTCGATGAAGTAGGCTTCGCGCGCGCGGGTGCTTTCGCGGACGCGTTCTTCGAAGACGGGCTCGAGGCCGGCGACGCCTGCCATTTTCGGCTGCTCGTAGCTGCCGCCGGAAATTTCGAGCAGGTCAATGCCGGCGTCGTTCAGCCAGGCGACGACTTTCAAGCACTCGTCGCTGGTAAAGCCGCCTTTCTGGAAGTCGGCGGAGTTGAGTTTTACCGACACGGCGAAGTCCGGGCCGGTTTTGGCGCGCACCGCTTTGACGGACTCCAAGAGAACGCGCGCGCGGTTTTCGAGTGAGCCGCCCCACTCGTCGGTGCGTTTGTTCACGCGAGGGCTCAAGAATTCGGAGAGCAGGTAGCCGTGCGCGGCGTGGATCTGGACGCCGGTGAAACCGCCCTCGCGCGCGACCGCGGCGGTATGAGCGAAGCGTTTGATTGTGTCCTTCACTTCTTCGGCGGTCATGGCGCGCGGGTCGCCGAATTGGCCGCCCGGCAGCGCGAGTTTCACGGCCGACGGTGCGGACGGATTGGGGTTCACGGCTTTCGGTGTCTGGCGGCCCGAATGTGCGATCTGTGCCCAGACCTGCGCGCCGCCCGATTTTGCGGCGGTGGTCCACGCCTTTATCGCCGCGAGTTGTTCGGGCGATTGCGGGCCGTCCATGACGACGTTGCCCGCGCGTTCGAGGTGCTTGCGGTCGATCTGCACGTTGCCGCTGATGAGGAGGCCCATGCCCGCGTCCGCCCAGCGCTTGTAGAGGCGCACGTGGCGGTCGGTGGCGCGGTTGAGCGGGTCGCCCAGGCCTTCCGTCATGGCGGCTTTGACGAGGCGATTCGGCAGCGTCTGGCCGCACGGCAGGCGCAGGGGTTCGGACAGAGGACCGGGCATTTGCGACTCCGATGGCAATAGCGTGTTCGGTTGCAGGTTGCGCGGTGGGGGTTTGCTGCGCAATGGGCATGCGGATTTCTCTGGATAGGCGCTGATTTCGCGGAATTCCGGGCGTCCGTGCCTTAGAATGCGGCGCTTCTTGGCCCTTGTTCGCCGGGCGAAGCCGCTATATTCCCCCGCGATTCCTATCAGTTAGCGAGTGTGTCGATGGCCAAACCTGCCGCCAAATCCGATCTCTTTGACAGCGAAGGCGCCGACGCTACGTCGCGCGGCTATTCCGCGAAGGACATCGAGGTTCTCGAGGGGCTTGAGCCCGTCCGGCGGCGGCCGGGTATGTATATCGGCGGCACCGACGAACGCGCGCTGCACCACCTGGCATCCGAGATCATCGACAATGCGATGGACGAAGCGGTCGCCGGGCATGCGAACTGGATCGAGATCGTTCTTGAGGCCGACGATATTTTGACCGTGCGCGACAACGGTCGCGGCATTCCGGTCGATCCGCATCCTAAGTTCAAGCCGAAGTCGGCGCTGGAGATCATCTTCACGACGCTGCACTCGGGCGGCAAGTTTCAGCAGGGCGCGTACGAGACCAGCGGCGGTTTGCACGGCGTCGGCTCGTCGGTTGTGAACGCGCTGTCGGAGTGGCTTGAGGTCGAGGTTGCGCGCGATCGCAATCTTTGGGCCCAGCGGTATGAGCGCGGCAATCCAGTGACGAAGCTCAAAGATATGGGCTCGGTCCATAACCGACGTGGCACGACGATTCGGTTCAAGCCGGACGTGAAGATTTTTGGGCCGGATGCGCACTTCAAGCCGTCGCGGCTTTATCGGGCTGCGCGGTCAAAGGCCTATCTGTTCCGCGGCGTCGAGATTCGCTGGTCGTGCGCACCGGAACTGATCCATAGCAACGATACAACGCCGGCGCAGGACACGCTGCACTTTCCGGGCGGACTGTCGGATTATCTCGAAAGCACGATAGGCAAGGCATCGACTGTGACGCCGCGGCCGTTCGCGGGGCGCGTCGATTCCAAAGACAAGGGGATCGTTGAGTGGGCCGTGACGTGGTCGCCCTCGCTCGATCCGTTCATGAGTTCGTACTGCAATACGATCCCGACGCCGCAGGGCGGGACGCACGATAACGGCTTCCGGTCGGCGTTGGCGAAGTCACTGCGGGCGTATGGCGAACTAACAAACAATCGCAAGGCGCCGCAGATCACTGCCGAAGACGTGATGTCTCAGGCGCAGGCGATGCTGTCGATCTTCATTCGCGAACCGCAATTTCAGGGACAGACCAAGGACAAGCTGTCGAACCCCGAGGCGCAGCGGCTGGTCGAAGGGGTGATCAAGGATCACCTCGACCATTGGCTGGCGGACTCGCCGAACGATGCGAACAAGCTGCTCACCTTTACGATCGAGCAGGCGGAAGACCGCATCCGCCGCCGGCAGGAGAAGGAAGTCAGCCGGCAGAGCGCGACGCGCAAGCTGCGTCTGCCGGGCAAGCTGGCGGATTGTTCGTCGGGATCGCCGGAAGACACCGAACTGTTTCTCGTCGAAGGCGACTCGGCCGGTGGGTCGGCGAAGCAGGCGCGTGATCGTAACACGCAGGCGGTGCTGCCGTTGCGCGGTAAAATTTTGAACGTCGCGAGTGCGGCGGCCGGAAAGCTGGCGCAGAACCAAGAACTGTCCGACCTGATGCAAGCGATCGGGTGTGGCACGGGCGATAAGTTCCGCGAAGAAGATCTGCGCTACGGCAAGATCATCATCATGACTGACGCGGACGTCGACGGCGCGCATATCGCGTCGCTGCTGGTTACGTTCTTCTATCGCGAACTGCGCGGGGCGATCGAGAAGGGTCGGATTTATCTCGCGATGCCGCCGCTCTACAAACTGACCCACGGCAGCAAGACGATTTATGCGCGCGACGAGGTTCAGCGCGACGAGATCATCAAGAAGGAATTCAAGGCGAACGCGAAGGTCGAGATCAGCCGCTTCAAGGGTCTGGGCGAAATGAACCCGTCGCAGCTGAAAGAGACGACGATGAAGCCGGGCATGCGGACGCTGCTCAAGGTCGTGATCGCGGACGACGACAAGGTCGAGACGGAAGACCTCGTCGAACGGCTGATGGGCAAAAAGCCGGAGCTGCGCTTCCAATACATCCAGGAACACGCGCAGTTCGCGAAGGACATCGACGTCTAAACCTCCGTTCTCTTGGTGTCATGGTCCGCGAAGGCGTACCATCCACGACTTTCTCCGCCGCAAGGCGTGGGTGGTCCGCCTTCGCGGACCATGACACTGTGGGATGTGTGTCGCCATGAGCGATCATGCTTTACGTCTTTCCGTTGTGCGCGCGGATATCACGACGCTTGACGTCGATGCTATCGTCAACGCGGCGAACAGCCGGTTGATGCCCGGCGGCGGCGTCGATGGCGCGATCAACAAGGCTGCCGGCCCGGAGCTTGGTCGCGCGATGATGGCGATCGGGCGTTGTCCGACGGGTGTGGCGGTGATCACGCCGGGGTTCAAGCTCAAGGCGCGGCATGTCATTCACACGGTGGCGCCAGTGTTCTCGCAGCACAAGGAAGCGGACGTTTGGCGGTTGCTGACGAATTGCTATCGCAAAAGCCTGGCGCTGGCGGCTGAGCATGGCGCGGCGGCGATCGCGTTTCCGAGTTTGGGGACCGGTGTTTACGGCATCCCGATCAACCGAGCGGCGGGCGTCGCGGTCGACACTGCGCTTGAGCATGCCGATGGGGATGACACGCCTTCGCGCATTGTATTTTGCTGCTTCTCGGACGGCGATGCGGATCACTATCGAACTGCGTTGGCGGCGAGGCGAAGCGCGTGAGCCGGTTGCAGAAGTTCATTCTCTCATGGATGCCGGCGGCGTGGGCTAAGTCGGCGGAAGCGGACTCGCGTGCCTGGACGCTCACCTGCACCTCGTGCGGTCACGACCAGTCGGTGTGGGATGCGGGCGGCATTCGCTGGAAGGCTGTCGGGAATTCGCGCAACTATCGCCGCTGCGTAAAGTGCCGGAAGCTCAGCTGGCAGAAGATGTGGCGCAAGCCGTCCTAGCTAGCGCGACGGCCATTCCCAGCGCACGTATTCGGCCTCATCGATCACGGTTTCGCCCAGCTGCTTTTTGAGCACGAAGCGCTTCGCGCCCTCTTGCTGAAGGCTGCAGCGGCAAGCAAGCCGATCGCTTTGTAGAGGCTCGACTTGCCGGCGCCGTTGGCGCCCGTGATCAGGTTCAATCGGTCGAGCGGCAGGACGATGTCGCGCAGCGATCGATAGCCGGATACGGCAAGTTTGATGAGCATCGGCCAGGTTCGCCAAGGTGACCCGACGTCAGCCTGCCATCCGAGCCATCAGTGTCGCAAGCCGCGCCTCAGGCGCGCGCTTTGGCGCGTTCTTCGCGCATGGCGGCGAGCGCGATGATGGTGCAGGTGGGGACGAAGGCGTCGAATTGTTCGGTGGGGTCGATCGCTTCCAATAGATAGAACAGGCCTTTCCAGCCGAACAGGATGACCGAGACCGTCGTGCCGATCAGTTCGCCAGCGTAGGGGAACGGGAAGAGGAAGCGGCCGATTGTGAAGTCGAAGCCGTCGACGGCGATCGCTATCAGCAGTTTCCACCACATGAGTCATGTCCCGTTCGTGCGCTTGCGAAGCGTCACAGGGAATTGTGGCTGCTTTTGGATATCGCGGGCTGGCGGTTACGACACTTCGCTGCGCCTGCGGCGGAATGGATAGATCAGTTGGCCGATGATGCCTTTTGGCACTGGGTCTGCGGTGCCGAACTCTTCGGGTTGACGGCCCTTCGGCATGTAGAAGGTTCCGAAGATGAGATCCCAGATCGGGAAGAAGCCGGCGAAGTTTTTGTCTTGGCCTTCGGCTTCGCTGGTGTGGTGCCAGCGGTGGAAGGCGGGGCTTGCGATCACATAGCGGAACGGGCCGTAGGTCCAGTTCAGGTTCGCGTGCAGCGTGATGGCGTAGATCGTCGTGAAGACGGTGAAGAGCGCGACAGCGCCGACGTTGTAGCCCATGGCCACGATCGGGACGGCTTGCACGATGCGGGCGATGATGTCGTTGACCGGATGGAGGCGGACGCTGGAGAGCCAGTCGAGTTCTTCGGACGAGTGATGGATAGCGTGGAAATTCCAGCGCCAACCGCCGTGGAACCAGCGGTGTTGCCAGTAGCCGATGAAATCGCCGATGACGAAGATCTGGATCGCTTGCATCCAGAGCGGTTGGGCGGCGAGTTCGCCCCTGCCCTCCGCCAGCGTCTTCAGGTCCTTCAGTTCGATGCCGTTGGCGATTGCGATCGGGATTAGGGCGATGCCGACGGCGACCGGCGTGATCACGCGCGTCACCAGGGGCGTGAAGCCCCAATAGAGGACGTCCGTCAGGAAGCCTCGGCGCAACGTCTTTTGGCCCTTCACCGACGGCCAAATCTTCTGCAGGACGAAGAAGACCACCGACAGGATGACGAAGGCGATCGCAATGCCTTGGAGGGTCGGGGTCATGTTTTTGAGCTTGGCGCAACCGGCGCTCAGGGTTCAACGGGCTGAGCGCGGCTGGTCCGTCGCGGCGGCTATTTTTTCTTCGTGTAGATCAGGTCGAAGGAGGGGGCAAAGGTCTTGCCGCCGTCGGTCGAGAGCGTGCCGGACTGGCGGATGGTGCCGTCGGGGCGAGGCTCGAACGTCATGGTCATGATCGCCCGCTGCTTCTGAGGCGTTGAGATGTCGTCGGCGCGGAATTCCATCTTCGCGCCCGTCCAGGCGCCGATGTAATGGACCTGGTCGCCCGTCGCGTCGATCCAAGTTTGGTGCCACTTGCCGTCGGCCTGGTCGTAGACGTTCAGAGAGTGGCCCGAGCCGCCCGACTTGCTTGCCCAGTTCTCGAAGATGACGCAGCCCTGGTCGAGCAGTTCGATCTTGCTGTCGCCTGCTGGGGCGCCGTTCTTGGTTTGCGTCACGGCCCATTCGCCGATCCAGAACTTGAACTGCTGGTACTCAGGGGCGGGACAGCCGAAGTTCGGGGGCGGTTGCGTGGCAGCCGGCGGCGGGGCCGGGGTGTCAGCAAAGGCGGTCGAAACCAACGTTGTCCCTACAATTGCGACAATAATGTTGCGCATCTCATTCCCCTTTTTGTTGTTGTTCACGCTACCCGGCCTTTGGCCGACTGTGGGGTCACCTTTCATTGACATTCTGGCGCTGTGCATTATGTTGCGGCGCAATAGCTGATCGCGCGCGAGTCGCGCGGAGCGGACCGTTATGCGGTTGGTTTGTCCTCGCGAGAGAGGCGTTCCGGCCTTGGAAACAAAGCCCTCTCGCCGGAGTTGATTGAAGTCTGATGTCGTTTGAAAGTCTCGGCCTTTCGGCCGATTTGCTCCGCGCTATCGCGGAGGCCGGTTATACGACCCCTACCCCCATCCAAGAGAAAGCGATCCCAGTCGTTCTGGCCGGTCGCGACGTGATGGGGATCGCGCAAACTGGCACGGGGAAGACGGCAGGGTTCACCCTGCCCATGATCCAAAAGCTCGCGGCGGGGCGCGCGAAGGCGCGCATGCCGCGCTCGCTGATCCTGGAGCCGACGCGCGAGCTCGCGGCGCAAGTCGCCGAGAGCTTCGAGAAGTACGGCAAGTATCACAAGCTCTCGATGGCGCTGCTCATCGGCGGCGTGTCATACGAAGAGCAGGACATGAAGATCACGCGCGGCGTCGACGTGTTGATCGCGACGCCGGGGCGCATGCTCGATCACTTCGAGCGCGGCAAGTTGCTGCTGACGGGCGTCACGACGCTGGTCATCGACGAAGCGGACCGCATGCTGGACATGGGGTTCATTCCGGACATCGAACGTATCTGTAAGCTGCTGCCGTTTACGCGGCAGACGCTATTCTTCTCGGCGACCATGCCGCCGGAAATCACGCGGTTGGCCGATCAGTTCCTGAGCAATCCCGAACGGATCGAGGCTTCGCGGCCGGCGACGGCGGCGACGACGATCGTTCAAAAGATCATCGGCGTGCCTGCGAACGACGCGAAGTTGAAGCGCGAGGCCCTGCGCCGGATCATTCGCGGCGAGACGATCACCAACGGCATCATCTTCTGCAATCGCAAGACCGACGTCGACATCGTCTACAAATCGCTGACCAAGCACGGCTTCTCGGTCGCGGCTTTGCATGGCGACCTGCCGCAGCCGGTACGCACCAAGACGCTTGAGAGCTTCCGCGGCGGCACGATTCAGCTGTTGTGCGCGAGCGACGTTGCGGCGCGCGGGCTCGACATTCCGGCGGTCAGTCACGTGTTCAATTTCGACGTGCCGATCCACGCCGACGACTACATCCATCGCATCGGCCGTACGGGTCGTGCGGGGCGTGAAGGGCATGCGTTCATGCTCGCCGGGCCGCAGGACTTTAAGGCCGTGGCGGCGATCGAGAAGCTCACGGGCTTCAAACTTCTCCGCGAGGAGATGACCGACATCGAGGTGACGCCAGATACGCGTTCGCGCGGCGAGCGCGATCGCGGTGGTCGCGACGGACGCCGCGGTGGACGCGGTCGCGAGCGCGACCGCAGCCGTCATCGCGGCGATGCGCCGTATCACGATCAAGTTGCGCCGATGGCGCCGATCGACGCGTCTCAGATTCCAGATGCCCCGCCTGCCGCCACGGTTGAGCCGGCCGTCGCTGCGCCTGTGCAGCAGCGCCAAGAACGTCAGCCCCGTCGGGATCATCAGCCGCGGCCGCCGCGCCGAGACAACGCGCCGCGAGGCGACCGCCCTGCCCGTCCGCCGCAAGAGCCGCGTGCTGAGCGGGCGGCTGCGCCTGCGGGCGAACGGCCCGCTGCAAAGCGGGACGAGCATCGTCATCAGCGCGGCGATCGTCCGAAGGGCGAGCAACGTCACCGCCGCAATGATGCGCCGGAACAAGACGACGGCGCGGCTTCGCACCTGCCGGCGTTCTTGCTACGGCCGGTGCCCCTGCACCTGATCAAGCGGAAGAAGGAAAGCGAACCGGTCTAGCCGGTTCGCCCTAGTCGCTTAGCGCTTTATCGAACTCACCAGTTGCTTCTGGAGTCCGTCGCCGTAGGGCGCGCGGATGTTGGCGAGTTGTTTTTCGACGAAGTTCGACGTCGGCTGTTGGTAGATCGCCTTGCGGTGGCTGAATTGGCGGAAGCCGTCGATGCCGTGATAGGCGCCCATCCCCGACGGGCCGACGCCGCCGAACGGCAGATCTTCCATCGCCACATGCATGATCGTGTCGTTGACGGTGACGCCGCCTGACGTCGTGTGCGTCAGGACCTTTTCCTTCTCCGTGCCTTCTTCGCCGAAGTAGTAGAGGCCCAGCGGGCGCGCGTGGGCGTTCACGTAGGCGATCGCTTCGTCGACGGACTTGTAGGTCTTGACCGGCAAGACCGGACCGAAGATTTCGTCCTGCATCACCTTCATGTCGTCGCCGGGATCGAGGATCAGGGTCGGCGCGATCTTGTGATGCGGCTGCTGGCGTAGGTCCTCTTTCGCCGGATTGATCTCGACGACCTTGGCGCCTTTCGATTTGGCTTCGTCGATGTAACCGCGCAGGCGGTCGAAGTGGCGCTGGTTGATCACCGATGTGTAGTCGGGATTGTCCTTCAGCGTCGGGTACATGCGGGTGACGGCGGCGGTTGCTTTGCTAACGAATTCATCGCGCTTGCCCTCGGGCACGAAGACGTAGTCGGGGGCGAGGCAGATTTGGCCGGCGTTCAGCGTCTTGCCGGTCATCACGCGCGTGGCGCTGAGTTCGATGTTGGCGTTCTCGCCGATGATCACCGGCGACTTGCCGCCGAGTTCGAGGGTCACGGGAACCAGGTTCTCCGCCGCCGCGCGCATCACGTGGCGCGCGACCGATGTGGCGCCGGTGAAGAGCAGGTGGTCGAAGGCCAAACGGCTGAAGGCTTCGCCCGTATCGGCGCCGCCGACGCACACCGCGATCTCGGCCTCGTTGAAGGCCTTCTTGAACATGCGCGCCATCAGGTCGGATGTCGCCGGCGTGAACTCCGACGGCTTGATCATGCAGCGGTTGCCCGCGGCGAGAACCCCGGCGAGCGGAGTGAAGGTCAGGTTGACGGGGAAGTTCCAGGGCGAGATGACGCCGACGACGCCCAGCGGCTGATAGTGGATTTCGGCCTTGGCGCCGAACCAACCCAGGATCGCGGGCGTGGGCTTGCGCTTTTCCATACGCATCCATTTGCGAAGGTTGTCCTTGGCGTGCTTCAGCGGGCCGATGGAGCCGGAGACGTCGGTGAACTTGCTCATCTGGGGCGAGCGGCTGCCGAAGTCGCGGTTCAGCGCGTCGGCGATTTCGTCCTGGTTGTCGACGAGGATCGCAATGCAGCGGTCCAGGCGGTCGATGCGGACCTCGGCCGACGGCGGGCCGTCCTTCAGGTAGGCCGCGCGCTGCTTATCCAATAGCGCGCTCATCTCTTGCGCCGTCATCGACTTCGTCTTTGCATCCGCGACGCTCATGGCCGTTTTCTCCGTATCTATGTCGTTGTCTTGGTGCCTCGTTATAGACGAAAATCCTAGATCCCTGAAAAGGCGTTGGGCGGACGGTCTGACGGCGGTCGCGTCGGTCAGATGGACGCCCCATCGGTCCTTAGGATCGATCGTTCATGCCAGTGCCGACGCGTCGCCAAGGGGCCCCGTGCGCTCCTCGTTTCTGCACTTTGCACAACTGCCGCGGTTCCGCGTTAACGCGTGCCGTCGGCTATCTGCGGGGGGCGGGAATAGGCCGTTTACCGTATTCGAAGGAATGCGCGCTAAGGGCGAAATTTAATCGAATTTTTGGCCCTCGATGACACCATGCACGACCACGCGAATAGGGGTCCGCTCTCGCGTTCTTTGAGTGCGGCGTGCTGAGGAGTTTAAGCGGTGCATTATTGGGAAATGCCGGATCACGCGCGTGCCTTGAGCGACCGCGCCGTGGAGCTCATGCGCCAGTACAAAGCGCCGCCGACGCCGCCGCAATACGAGCTCTGGTTCAACTATGCGTCCGGTCTCAATCAAGAGCTGATCGACGCGTTGGACACCGCCGTGCAGGAAGGACATGCGACCGACGCAGCGCGCATGCGCGACCTTCATATGCGCTTTTTCGGCGGCGACTTGACGACCGCGGTCGACGACATGGGCGCGAAACTGCAGGAAGAGTTGCAGAAGTTCGCACACGTTTTGGAGAGTACGGGTCAGGATACGGCGACCTACGGCAAGACGTTGACCGTCGCAACGCAGCAACTGCATCACGGCGACATGACGCAGTTCAAACTCATCATCGAAGGCGTCGTCGCCGCGACGCGCGCCATGGAGGTCAAGCACAAGGTGCTTGAGAGCGAGCTCAAGACGTCGAGCAGCGAGATCAAATCTCTGCGCCAGCGGCTTGAGAGCATTCGCGAGGAGAGCCGTGTCGACTCGCTGACCGGCCTATTGAACCGGCGCGGCTTCGACGAGCGGATGACGCTTGCCGTGCGCGGCGCGGCCGACGGGCATGACCAGCTCTGTTTGCTCATCGGCGACGTCGATCACTTCAAGAAATTCAACGACACGTGGGGGCATGCGACGGGCGACCAAGTGCTTCGTCTGGTGGCGCAGTGCTTCAAGTCAAACACCAAGGGGCGCGATACGGCGGCGCGTTACGGCGGCGAGGAATTCGTCGTCGCGCTGCCGCAGACCTCGCTGGAAAGCGCCACGACCGTCGCCGAACACATTCGCGCGGCCGTGGAGTCGAAGAAGATTGTTAAGCGGTCGACGGGCGAGACGCTGGGTTCGATCACGCTGTCGATCGGCGTGGCGAAATACGTCGTGGGTGAGCCGATTGCGGAGACGTTGAGCCGCGCGGATGCGTGCCTCTATGCCGCCAAACGTTCGGGCCGCAATCGCGTGATAGCCGAGACGGCGCTTAACGCTACGGAACTTAAGATGAAGACCAGCAACTAGGCGAGCGCCGCTCGCCTTGCGCTTGGCGTGAGCTTATGGTGGCCTGAAGCGAAATTGCTTCGGGTTTGCGCTCATGGCTTACGAAAATATCCTCGTCGAAACGAAGGACGGCGTTGCGACACTGACGCTCAACCGTCCGCAATCACTGAATAGTCTGAACAAGGGTTTGATCGACGATGTCCGCACGGCGCTGAGAGCGCTTGCGCCGGATGCGTCGGTGAAGGTGCTTGTGGTCACCGGTGCGGGGCGCGGCTTTTGCGCGGGCGCCGATCTCGCCAATGCGGGGTTCGCGGACGGCGTGCAGCGGTCTGTCGGCGAAGGCATCTCGCATTCGATGGAGATCGGGTACAACCCGCTCGTGCGCGATCTGACCGGGTTTCCAAAACCGGTGATCGTCGCCGTGAACGGCGTGGCCGCGGGCGGCGGCGTTGGTCTGGCGCTTTCGGGCGATATCGTGCTGGCAGCGAAGTCGGCTTATTTCGTCCAGGTGTTCGGACCGAAGTTGGGGCTCGTCCCCGACATGGGATGCACGTGGCTGTTGCCGCAGCTGTTGGGCCGCGCGCGGTCGCGCGCGCTTGCGTTGCTGGGCGATCGGCTGCCGGCCGACAAGGCTGCCGAATGGGGTCTCATTTGGGCTTCCGTCGCCGACGATCAGTTGTTGAATGAGGCGTACGCGCTGGCGCAGCGTTTGGCCAAGGGGCCGACGAAAGCGTTCGGCGAGATCAAGCGTGTGTTGGATGCGGCGGCGCTGAATACGCTGGACGAGCAGCTGGAGCTTGAGCGGCGCGTGCAGCAGACGCTGGGCGATACCGAAGATTTTCGCGAGGGCGTGACCGCCTTCCTGACCAAGCGCGAAGCACAATTCAAAGGAAAATAAGGGAGACGCTTTCCATGGAATTCGAACGGGTGAAAGTCGACCTGCACGGCCGCGTCGGGGTGCTGACGCTCAATCATCCTGAGGTGATGAACGCCGTCAGTCCGGAGATGCTCAAGGGCTTGATGGGTGCGCTTGCCTATGTCGAGAAGCCGGAGACCGGCTTACGGGCGCTTGTCATGACGGGCGTGGGCCGCGGGTTTTGCGCCGGTGCCAATCTGGGTGGCGGCGCGGGCTCGAACGATTTCGGCGCGCGCGAGCGCGATGCGGGAGCGGCGCTGGAGACGGCCTATCATCCCTTCCTGCGGCGGCTGCGGAATTTGAAGATGCCGTTCGTGACCGCGGTCAACGGCGCGGCGGCCGGCGTCGGCATGAGCTTCGCCATGATGGGCGACATGATCTTGGCCTCGAAGTCCGCGTATTTCCTGCAGGCGTTCCGGCGCATCGGTCTTGTGCCCGACGGCGGCTCGACGTGGCTGTTGCCGCGCCTTGTCGGTCTGGCGCGCGCGAAGGAGTTGTCGCTGATGGGCGAGAAGTTGAGCGCCGAGCGTGCGCTTGAGTGGGGTCTTATCAACCGCGTCTATGACGACGCGTCGTTGATGCCGGAAGCGATGAAGCTGGCGGAGGAATTGGCGGCGGGGCCGACGGTCGCGCTTGGTCTGATCCGCAAGCTCTATTGGGATAGCCCCAACAACACGTACGAAGAGCAGCTCGACGCGGAGCGTCAGGCGCAGAAGGATGCCGGGCGCGCGGAAGATTTCGCGGAAGGTGTCGGCGCGTTCCTGCAGAAGCGCAAGGCCGAGTTCAAAGGGCGGTAGTCTTTCCGCTGGTGCAAACAAAAAAGGGCGACCCGCGGGTCGCCCTTTTTTCTGGCTTTCGCCGGATTGATTTAAGCGTTCGCTTCTTCTTGCGTCGCCTGGACGGGGCCGGAGTCTTTGCCCTTGGCTTCCACGTCGCGGTCGATGAACTCGATCACCGCCATGTCGGCGGCGTCGCCGTGGCGGAAGCCCGCCTTCAGCACGCGGGTGTAGCCGCCCTTGCGCGTCGCGTAGCGCGGGGCCAGCACGTCGAACAGCTTCTGCACCATCACGTTGTCGTTGCGCAGGTGCGAGAGCGCCTGGCGACGCGCGTGCAGGTCGGTCTTGCCGCGCTTGCCCAGCGTGATCAGACGCTCGACCACCGGGCGAAGTTCCTTCGCCTTGGGCAACGTCGTGGTGATCTGCTCGTGCTTGATCAGCGCCGAGGCGAGATTGACGAACAGCGCCTTGCGGTGGCTGCTGGTGCGGTTGAGTTTGCGGCCCGCTGAACCGTGACGCATGGCAGTCGTTCCCTATTCTGTGCTGGCGCGATCAAGCGCTCAGTATTGATCTTCAAACTTGCGCGCCAGTTCTTCGATGTTTTCAGGCGGCCAGCCCGGCACTTCCATGCCGAGGTGGAGACCCATCGAGGCCAGCACTTCTTTGATCTCGTTCAGCGACTTGCGGCCGAAGTTCGGCGTGCGAAGCATTTCGGCTTCCGTCTTCTGGATGAGATCGCCGATGTAGACGATGTTGTCGTTCTTCAAGCAGTTGGCCGAACGCACCGAGAGTTCGAGTTCGTCGACCTTCTTGAGGAGCGCCGGGTTGAACGGCAGATCCGTCTTCTGCTCTTCGGTCTTCTTCTCGCGCGGCTCTTCGAAGTTGATGAAAATCGAGAGCTGGTCCTGAAGAATTCGCGCCGCATAAGCGACAGCGTTCTCCGGCGTGATGGCGCCGTTGGTTTCGAGCGTGAGCGTCAGCTTGTCGTAGTCCAGGATCTGACCTTCACGCGTGTTCTCGACGCGGTAGGAGACCTTGCGGACCGGCGAGAACAGCGAGTCGACCGGGATGAGGCCGATCGGCGCGTCTTCGGGACGATTGCGCTCGGCGGCGACGTAGCCTTTGCCGGAGTTGATCGTCAGCTCCATGCGGATGCGCGCGCCGTGATCCAGGTTACAGATCACGAGATCCGGATTGAGGATGTCGACGTCGGAGACGGCCGTGATCTGGCTGGCCTTCACTTCGCCCGGACCTTCGGCCTTGAGCACCAGACGCTTCGGACCTTCGCTGTGAAGCTTGAGCGCGAGTTGTTTGATGTTCAGCACGATGTCGGTCACGTCCTCGCGGACGCCGGGGATCGACGAGAATTCATGCAGCACGCCGTCGATCTGAATCGACGTGACGGCCGCACCCTGAAGCGACGACAGAAGCACGCGGCGCAGCGAGTTGCCGAGCGTCAAGCCGAAGCCGCGCTCCAACGGTTCGGCCACGACCACTGCCTGTGTCCGGGCCGAGGCGCCGGGTTCCACTTGCAGCTTTTGCGGCTTAATCAGTTCTTGCCAGTTCTTCTCGATCACGGGGTCTTCCTTCGGCGAATGCAAATCGGGGGGATGCTTTATGCGTTAGACGCGGCGGCGCTTCGGAGGGCGGCAGCCGTTGTGCGGGATCGGCGTCACGTCGCGGATCGTGGTGACGGTGAAGCCCGCGGCCTGCAGCGCACGCAGCGCGCTTTCGCGGCCTGAACCGGGACCCATCACTTCGACTTCCAGCGTGCGCACACCGTGCTCCATCGCCTTCTTGCCGGCGTCTTCGGCCGCGACCTGGGCGGCATAGGGCGTCGACTTGCGCGAACCCTTGAAGCCCATCGTGCCCGACGACGACCAGGCGATCGTGTTGCCCTGCGCGTCGGTGATCGTGATCATCGTGTTGTTGAACGTCGCGTTCACGTGGGCGACGCCCGACGTGATGTTCTTGCGCTCTTTCTTGCGCACGCGCGCTTTCTTTTCCGTCACCATTTTTCTGCTCTTGTCCTTTGTGCCGGCGGGCCGGCGAATTGATTACTTCGTCGCCTGTTTCTTGCCGGCGATCGGTTTCGCGGGGCCTTTGCGCGTGCGCGCGTTGGTGTGCGTGCGCTGACCGCGGACCGGCAGGCCCTTGCGGTGACGCAGACCGCGGTAGCAACCGAGGTCCATGAGGCGCTTGATGTTCATCGCGACTTCGCGGCGAAGGTCGCCTTCGACGACGAACTCGCGGTCGATGATTTCGCGGATCTGAATCACTTCAGCGTCCGACAGCTGGTTCACGCGGCGGTTCTCCGCGATGCCGACCTTCTTGCAGATCTCCACCGCATTGACCGGGCCAATGCCATGGATGTAGCGCAGCGAAATATGGACGCGCTTGTTGGTCGGAATGTTCACGCCTGCGATGCGAGCCACGAAATCTCTCCTGAATTCCTGTCAGTTCACGTTGTGCGATAACGCTGGGTGCAATGACGAATTACGCCAGCCCCGGTGCCCCGGAGGTAGCGTCCGCGCCCGACTGATACGGAAGGCGCGGAATATAGGCGGTTTTTCTAGCCGGTCAACCATTTGCCCAGCCAACTTTTCCCCTGTTTTCCACCGCCGAGGACCGCGTCAATTTGGGCGGTCACCTCGTCGATGGACTTCATGCCGTCGACCCGGCGAATTTTACCCTGAGCCTCGTAATACGGGAGAATCGGGGCTGTTTCGGCCTTGTAGACCGCCAGGCGCTTCTTGAAGGTTTCCGGGTCGTCGTCGGCGCGGACGGGCTCGCCCTTGCGGCGGGCCTCCTCGGCCCGGTTTTCGACCCGTTTGATGAGCTCGGCCTCGTTGACCTCCATGACGACCACGTGGTCGACGGCCAGGGTCTTGCCCTTGAGCATCTCGTCCAGGGCCTTGGCCTGGTTCACCGTGCGGGGGAAACCGTCGAGGACAAAGCCCTTGGCGCAGTCGGGTGCGACGATACGCTCAGCGATGATCCCAACCACGATCTCGTCGGGAACCAGGAGGCCCTTGTCCATGATGGCCTTGGCCTTCTTGCCGATCTCGGTCCCCTGGGCGATGGCGGCGCGCAGCATGTCGCCCGTCGAGAGATGGGCGATCCCATATTTCTCGTGGATGCGCTTGGCCTGCGTGCCTTTGCCAGCCGCCGGCGGACCGAAAAGGACAACGATCATCGGCCGGCCGGACCCTTGAAGCGCGACTTCTTGATCAAGCCTTCGTATTGGTGCGCGAGCAGGTGGCTGTGAACCTGAGCCACGGTGTCCATGGTCACGGACACGATGATCAGGAAAGACGTGCCGCCCAGCAGCAGGAGGTTACCGCCGTACTGGGCGAGGATGTATTCCGGGATCAAGCAGACGATGACCAGATACGCGGCGCCGATCGCGGTAAGGCGCGTGAGTACATAGTCGATGTACTCCGCCGTCTTCTTGCCGGGGCGGATGCCCGGAATGAAGCCGCCGTATTTCTTCAGGTTGTCCGCCGTGTCGGCCGGGTTGAAAACCACCGCCGTGTAGAAGAACGCGAAGAAGACGATCAGGAAGCCGTAGAGCGCCATGTAAAGCGGCTGCCCGTGTTGAATGAGGAGAATGATCTCAGACAGCCATTCGGGCGTGTTCGCGGCGTTGAACTGCGCGACCGTGATCGGCAGGACCAGCAGCGACGAGGCGAAGATCGGCGGGATGACGCCCGACGTGTTCAGCTTCAACGGCAAATGCGAACTGTCGCCGCCGAACATGCGGTTGCCAACTTGTCGCTTAGGGTATTGCACCAAGAGGCGCCGTTGCGCGCGCTCCACAAAGACGATGAAGGTGATCACCGCGACGACGAGCGCGTAGAGCGCGATGGCCGAGAACCAGCTGATCGAGCCGGTGCGCGCCATTTCGAGCGTGCCGACGAAGCCTTGCAGAAGGTTCGCCACGATGCCCGCGAAGATGATCAGCGAGACGCCGTTGCCGATACCGCGCGAGGTGATCTGCTCACCCAGCCACATCAGGAACATCACGCCGCCCGTGAGTGTGACCACGGTGGTGACTTCGAAGAAGATGCCGGGGTTGATGACGAGGCCGGGTTGCGATTCCAGACCGCGCGCGATCGCCCAGGACTGGACGATGGCCAAAGCGACGGTCAGATAGCGCGTGTATTGGTTGATGGTCTTTCGGCCCGCCTCGCCTTCCTTCTTGAGCTTTTCAAGCGTGGGGCTGACGGTCGTCATCACCTGCAGGATGATCGACGCCGAGATGTAGGGCATGACGTTGAGGGCGAAGATCGCCATGCGTTCGACCGCGCCGCCGGAGAGCATGTTGAACATGCCGAGCAGGCCCTGGGTCTGCTGCTCCATGATGCGGGCGAGCGACACCGGGTCGATGCCGGGGAGCGGGATGAACGTGCCGAGGCGATAAATAACGAGCGCACCTAGCGTAAACCAGATGCGCTTTTGCAGCTCTTCGGCTTTGGAGAACGCCGACCAATTGACGTTGGCGGCTAATTGTTCGGCGGCTGACGCCATTCAAGATACTCCTTGGGTTGCCCGGCGGCCCTTGTTGCCCTGCCTGCTGAGGGCCGCCCGGCGAACCGCCCCTATGCCTGTTTCGCCTGATTGGCGGCCGCTGCGCGATCAGACCGCTTCTTGGCGGAGTCGACGCGACGCTGAGCGCGCTTGCCGGGGGCGCGATCCTTGCGCGTGACGTGCTTGGCCTTCACGCCCAGCACCTTCACGTGGCCGCCCGCCTTTTTCACCGCTTCGATCGCCGAGCCGGAGGCGTGAGCGACTTCGAGTTTCAATTGGGTCTTCAGCTCGCCTTTTCCAAGGAGGCGGATGCCGTCCTTGGCGCTGCGGGCGATGCCCTGTGTCGCCAGCGTCTCAGCCGTGACCGTGTCGCCCGCCTTCAGCTTGCCGCTTTCGACGGCCTTCTGGAGCGTGCCGAGGTTCACGATGGCGAATTTACGCGCGAAGATGTTGTTAAAGCCGCGCTTGGGGATACGCATGTGAAGGGGCATCTGGCCGCCTTCAAAGCCGAACATGCCGTGGTGGCCGGTGCGGGCCTTTTGACCCTTCACGCCGCGGCCGGCCGTCTTGCCCTTGCCGGAGCCCGAGCCGCGGCCGATGCGCTTGAAGCGCTTGTGAGCGCCTTCGTTGTCGCGGATTTCGTTGAGTTTCATAACTAGCCTGCTTTGCGTGCGGGTTTCGCGTCGTCGACGACGCGCACCATGTGGCGGACTTTGCAGATCGCGCCCCAGATCGAGTCGGTGTTCTCGAGCGTCTTGCGGCGGTTCATCTTGTCGAGGCCGAGGCCGATCAACGTCTGACGCTGACCCTCTTCGCGGCGCGCGGGGCTGGCGACCTGTTGGATCGTGATCGTCTTCGTCTTCGGGCGACCTTCGGAGGTGCGGATCGTCATGTGCGTTACTCGGCCGAGATTTCGGCGTTGGGACGGCGCGCCGCAAGAATGTCGGCGACCGACTTGCCGCGCTTGTTCGCGATCATCTTCGGGCTGTATTCGGCCTTCAGAGCATCGAAGGTCGCGCGGACCATGTTGTAGGGGTTCGAGGTGCCGACCGACTTGGCGACCACGTCGTGGACGCCGAGCGCGTCGAACACGGCGCGGAGCGGACCGCCGGCGATGATGCCCGTACCTTGCGGCGCCGGACGCAGAACCACTTTGCCCGCGCCCCAATGGCCGGTGACGTCATGGTGCAGCGTGCGGCCTTCGCGCAGCGGAACGCGGATCAGCGATTTCTTTGCGGCCTCAGTCGCCTTGCGGATGGCTTCCGGCACTTCGCGCGCCTTGCCGTGACCGAAGCCGACACGGCCCTTCTGATCGCCGACGACGACGAGAGCCGCAAAGCCGAAACGCTTGCCGCCCTTCACCACCTTCGCGACGCGGTTGATGTGGACCAGCTTGTCGACCAACTCGCCGCGGTCACGGTCACCGCCGCGATCGCCACCGCGATCACGGTCGCCGCCACCGCGCTTGCGACGTTGTTCTCTTTCTTCCGCGACCATTGTCTAATCTTCCTTCAAAAGTTCAGACCGCCCTCGCGGGCAGCGTCGCCGAGCGCTTTGACTCGGCCGTGGTAGATGTAACCTCCGCGATCGAAGACGACATCCTTGATGCCGACCTTCTTCGCGCGTTCGGCGACGAGCTTGCCGACGATCGCGGCCGCAGCCGTATCGGCGCCGTTGCCCTTCGTCAGCGTCTTCTTCGCTTCTTCGTCGAGCGTCGAGGCGCAAGCCACCGTCACGCCCTTCGTGTCGTCGATGATCTGCGCGTAGATGTGTTTCGACGAGCGGAACACGGACAGGCGCGGACGCAGGCCGGAGACCTTGCGCAGTTTGATGCGGGTGCGCCGTTGGCGACGCGCGAATAGATCTTCCCGTGAAAGTGCCATGGCTGTCCCTTACTTCTTCTTGCCTTCTTTGCGACGGACCTTCTCTTCCGCGTACTTGATGCCTTTGCCCTTGTAGGGCTCCGGCTTGCGGAATTGACGGATCTCAGCCGCAACTTGGCCGACCTTCTGCTTGTCGATGCCGGACACCAAAATCAGCGTCGGCTTTTCGCACTTGATGTCGATGCCTGGCGGGATCGGATAGACCACGTCGTGGCTGTAACCGAGCTGCAGCTGCAGGTTCTTGCCCTGCACCGCGGCGCGGAAGCCGACGCCAGCGATTTCCAATTGCTGCGCGAAACCCTTCGACACGCCCTGAACCAGATTGTTCACGAGCGTGCGCTGCAGGCCCCACTGCGCGCGCGCCTTGTCCGTCGTTTCGACCGGCTTCAGCACGACGCCCGTCTTGTCGACCGACACGTCGATGCCTTCGACCACGCGCAGCGAAAGTTCGCCCTTGGGGCCTTTCACTTTCACTTCGCGGTCTTTGACCGTGGCGGTCACGCCTTGAGGCAGTGCCACCGGATGCTTACCAATTCGCGACATCGTTTCTTATCCTTCGCTGTGCCCGTTTGTCCGGCTTAGAACACTTGGCACAGAACTTCGCCGCCCACGTTTTGCTCACGAGCAAGCGCGTCCGACATGACGCCCTTGGGCGTCGACAAAATCGAAATGCCGAGGCCGTTACGCACCGGCTTGAGTTCTTTGATCGACGAGTAGACGCGGCGGCCCGGCGTGGACACGCGTTGAATCTCTTTGATCACGGGCTTTCCGTCGAAATATTTGAGTTCGATTTCGAACTCCGGCTTCGCTTGCGCGACCGTGACTTCGGCGTAACCGCGGATGTAGCCCTCGCCCACCAGCACGTCGAGGACGCGCTTGCGCAGGCTGGAGGCCGGCGTTGCGACTTTGGACTGGCCCCGCATCTGCGCGTTGCGAATCCGAGTCAGCATGTCACCTAAGGGATCGTTGATCGACATTGTTTTTGCTCCCTTACCAGCTCGACTTGACCATGCCGGGGATCAGCCCGTACGAGGCCAATTCGCGCAGCTTGATGCGGCACATTTTCACTTTGCGATAGTTACCGCGCGGACGACCCGTCAGTTCGCAACGATTGCGAATACGCGTTGGCGACGAATTGCGCGGCAGTTCCGCGAGCTTCAAGCGCGCAGCAAAGCGGTCTTCCGGAGGAAGCGCCATGTTGTTCGCCAGCTCCTTCAGCGCCACGCGCTTTTTCGCATAGCGTTTGACCAAGCCAACGCGACGCTTGTTCTTCTCGGTCGAGCTTTTCTTCGCCATTTGTCCTTACGTCCTAAATTCGCGCATCACTTCACAAACGGAACTTGGAAGGCCGCCAACAGGGCTTGCGCTTCTTCGTTCGTGTTCGCGGTGGTGCAAATCGTGATGTCCATGCCCCAGACGGTGTCGATCTTGTCGTAATCGATTTCCGGGAACACGATGTGTTCTTTCAGGCCCATCGAGTAGTTGCCGCGGCCGTCGAAGCTCTTCGGCGACACGCCGCGGAAGTCGCGGACGCGAGGCAGAGCGATCGTGACCAGGCGATCGATGAAGTCGTACATGCGGTCCTTGCGCAGCGTGACCTTCGCGCCCAAGGGCATGTTCTCACGAACCTTGAAGTTCGAGATCGCCTTGCGCGCCTTGGTGATGATCGGCTTTTGACCGGCGATCAGGCTGAGGTCGCGCACCGCGGACTGAATCTTCTTCGTGTCGGCCGTCGTTTCGCCGACGCCCATGTTGATGACGATCTTGTCGAGCTTGGGCACCTGCATCGGATTCTTGTAGCCGAACTTCTCGACCAGCTCTTTGCGGATGACGTCGTCGTAGCGCTTCTTGGCGCGCGGGACGTATTTCTCGCCTTCCTTCAGCGCAATACCCTTCGACCGCTGAGCTTCGCTCTGCGTCGTGGTCGCGGGACCGGTCGAGACGTCGCCCTTGCCGCCCTTCGCGTTTTTCGCGGCGCGCTTTTCTTCGGTCTTGGACGGCGGCGGACCCTTGGGACCCGAGGCTGCGGGAGCCGCGGCCTTGCCCTTTTTGCCCTTGTCTTTTTTATCGTCAGACATCGATCACTTCCCCGGACTTCTTCGCAAAGCGGACTTTGCGGCCGTCCTGCAACGTCTTGAATCCAATGCGCGTCGGCCCACCCGACTTCGGGTCGATGTGCGCGATGTTCGCAACCGAGATCGGCGCCTCTTTCGAGATGATGCCGCCCTGGCTGCGCTGGCTTTGCTTCGTGTGGCGCTTGACCATGTTCACGCCCGACACCAGCACGCGTTCCTCATCCGGATAGACCCGGAGGATCTCACCCGTGCGGGCCGCGCCGCCTTTACGCTTGCGCTCTTCGCCGGCGATGACGACCACGCGGTCGCCTTTTTTGAATTTGACGGCCATGGACTACAGAACCTCCGGCGCCAGCGAGACGATCTTCATGTGGTTCTTCGCGCGAAGCTCACGGGTCACCGGCCCGAAGATGCGCGTGCCCACGGGCTCGCCTTGGTTGTTGATCAGAACGGCGGCATTGCGGTCGAAGCGGATGCAGCTGCCATCGGCGCGGCGCACTTCTTTGGCCGTGCGAACGACGACCGCCTTCATGACGTCGCCCTTCTTCACCTTGCCGCGCGGGATCGCTTCCTTGATCGACACGACGATGATGTCGCCGACGGTCGCGTAACGGCGCTGAGCGCCGCCCAAGACCTTAATGCACATGACGCGCCGCGCACCCGAGTTGTCGGCAACGTCCAAGTTTGTCGTACTTTGAATCATGGGCGTAGCGCCTTCGTTTCCATCAAGCTTTCGAAGCGGCTGCTTCGTACAGTACTTCCCAGCGCTTCAACTTCGACATCGGCCGGCATTCTTGAATGCGAACCGTGTCGCCGGATTTGAAGCGGTCTTGTGCGTCGTGGGCGTGATAGCGCTTCGAACGGCGCACCGTCTTGCCCAGCAGCGGATGCGTGAAGCGGCGTTCCACTTCGACGATGATCGTCTGCTTGTTTTTGTCGCTGACCACGACGCCCTGCAAAATTCTCTTCGGCATTTTGTTCTCTCTCGCGCCCTATGCCTTCGCCTTGGTGCGAGTCTTCTCGCCCAGGACAGTGTTGATCTTGGCGATCGTGCGGCGCACGACACGCACGCGCGCAGTCTTCTCAAGCTGACCCGTCGCCTTTTGGAAGCGCAGGTTGAATTGTTCCTTCTTCAGCTTGACCAGTTCATCGGTCAGCTGGTCCGGCGACATGGCGCGGAGGTCGGAGGCGGCGGCGCTCTTCATCTTTCAATGCCCTATTCGACGTGGCCCAAGCGGGTCACGAATTTCGTCTTGATCGGCAGCTTCGCGGCCGCCAGGCCCAACGCTTCTTTCGCTGTCACGGAGCTGACGCCGTCGACTTCGAACATCACGCGGCCCGGCTTCACGCGGCAGGCCCAGAATTCCGGCGCGCCCTTACCGGCGCCCATGCGGACTTCGGCCGGCTTCTTCGACACCGGAATGTCGGGGAAGAGGCGGATCCACACGCGGCCCTGACGCTTCATGGCGCGGGTGATCGCGCGGCGTGCCGCTTCGATCTGGCGCGCGGTGATGCGGTCGGGCTCCATCGCCTTCAGGCCGTACTCGCCGTAGTCAAGCGTGTTGGCCGACGTCGCTTTCCCGCGAATGCGTCCCTTGAACTGCTTGCGGAATTTTGTGCGCTTTGGTTGCAGCATGGTTCGTTATTCCAGTTCTCAGGGCGCCGGCGCGGGGGTTGGCGAGCGTTTCTGACCACCACCACCGCCTTCGTTGGCTTCGGCCATACGCTTGTCCTGTGCGCCCGGATCGTGTTCGAGGATCTCGCCCTTGAACACCCAGACCTTCACGCCGCAGGTGCCGTATGCCGTCTTCGCCGTCGCGACGCCGAAGTCGATGTCGGCGCGCAACGTGTGAAGCGGCACGCGGCCTTCGCGGTACCATTCCACGCGCGCGATTTCCGCGCCGCCCAGACGGCCCGCACAGTTGATGCGGATGCCGAGTGCGCCGAGCTTCAGGGCCGATTGCACCGCGCGCTTCATGGCGCGACGGAACGAGACGCGGCGTTCGAGCTGCTGGGCAATGCTTTCGGCGATCAGATGCGCGTCGACTTCCGGTTTGCGGATTTCGACGATGTTCAGGTGGATCTCGCTCTTCGTATACTTGCCGAGATCGGCCTTCAGCTTTTCGATGTCGGCGCCCTTCTTGCCGATGACCACGCCCGGACGTGCCGAGTGAATGGTCACGCGGCACTTCTTGTGCGGGCGTTCGATCGTGATGCGCGCGACGCCGGCCTGCTTCAATTTCTCGAGCAGGTAGTCGCGGATCTTCAGGTCCTCATGAAGGAGCTGGCTGTACTCGTGACGGTCCGCATACCAGCGCGAATCCCACGTGCGATTGATCCCGAGCCGAAGCCCGATCGGATTGACCTTTTGACCCATTACGCGGCCTCCTTCTTCGCCGCTGCCGGCTTGCGCGCAGCAGGTTTACCCTTGCCGCCTTTGGCCTTGGCTTTCGCCTTCTTTTCTTCCTTGGCCTGTTCGCGAACGATGATCGTCAGTTCGCTGAACGGCTTCAGGATGCTGGCGCCGCGACCGCGACCGCGGGCGTGGAAGCGCTTCAGCACCATGTCTTTGCCGGTCCACGCCTGCGCGACGATAAGGTCGTCGACGTCGAGGTTGTGGTTGTTCTCGGCGTTGGCGACCGCGGACTTCAGAACCTTGAGCACTTCGATCGCGATGCGCTTCTTCGAGAACGTGAGATCGGCCAGAGCCTGATCCACACGCTTGCCACGGATCAGCCCCGCCACGACGTTCAGTTTGTACTGAGACGTGCGGATCATGCGGCCGATGGCTTGCGCCTCGTTGTCGGCCAGGCTGCGTTCTCTTTCAGGCTTACCCATTTAAGCCCCCGCCCTTTTCACTTTTTTGTCGCCGGAGTGGCCGTGGAAAGTGCGCGTCGGCGAGAACTCGCCGAACTTGTGCCCTACCATTTCCTCGGTCACGACGACGGGGATGTGTTTCTGGCCGTTGTAGACGCCGAACGTGAGGCCAACGAACTGCGGCAGGATCGTGGAACGACGGCTCCAGATCTTGATCACTTCGCGGCGGCCGGACTTCTGCGTGGCTTCCGCCTTTTTCAGCAGATAGCCGTCGACGAACGGTCCCTTCCAGACTGAACGTGCCATGCGTCTTAAACCTTCTTCTTGTGACGGCTCGTCACGATCAGCTTGGTGGTGCGCTTGTTCGAACGCGTCCGATTGCCCTTCGTACCCTTGCCCCACGGCGTGACCGGGTGACGGCCGCCTTTGGTGCGGCCTTCGCCGCCGCCGTGCGGATGGTCGATAGGGTTCATCGCGGTGCCGCGCACCGAAGGACGCTTGCCCTTCCAGACGTTGCGACCGGCCTTGCCGATCACTTCGTTCATGTGGTCAGGGTTCGAGACCGCGCCGACCGTCGCCATGCACTCCAAGCGAACCTTGCGGGTTTCGCCCGAGTTCAGACGGAGGATGCCGTAGCCTTGGTCGCGACCGACGAACTGCACATACGTGCCGGCCGAGCGTGCGATCTTGCCGCCGGCGCCAGCCTTGAACTCGACGTTATGGACGATCGTACCGACCGGCATTGCGGCGAGCGGCATGGCGTTGCCGGGCTTCACGTCCGCCTTCGGACTCGAGATCACCTTGTCGCCCACGCCGATGCGTTGCGGCGCGAGGATGTAGACCTGTTCGCCGTCCGGATAGTTCACCAGAGCGATGAAGGCCGAGCGGTTGGGATCGTATTCCAGACGTTCGATCGTGCCTTCGACGTCGAACTTGCGACGCTTGAAGTCGATGACGCGGTAGAGCTTTTTGTGCCCACCGCCCCGCCAGCGCGTGGTGATGCGACCGGTGTTGTTGCGCCCGCCGTATTCCTTCTGCGGCTCAGTCAAATGCTTCGCCGGCCGGCCCTTGTGCAGGTGGCTGCGGTCGATCAGCACCAACTGGCGCGTCGAAGGCGTGGTGGGACGGAAAGTTTTCAGTGCCATCGTCTTAGAGCCCCGTCGTCACGTCGATCGTCGAACCTTCGTGCAAGGTTACGACCGCTTTCTTGACGTCGCTGCGTTCGCCCTTGCGACCGCGGAACATCTTTTTCTTACCCTTGGTCACCAGCGTGTTCACGCCTTTGACCTTCACCTTGAAGAGCTCCTCGACCGCCTTTTTGATTTGCGGCTTCGTCGCTTCGTGCGGCACGCGGAAGACAACCTGATTGTGTTCCGAGAGCTTCGTCGTCTTTTCGGTGATCACCGGCGACAGGATCGCCGCGTAAGCTGCGAGTTTGGTATTGCTCATTTGAAGCGCTCCTCGATGGCGCTCAGCGCGGCCTTCGTCAGCACGAGCTTCTTACGGCGCAGAACGTCGAGGACGTTGATGCCCTGAACCTGAAGAAGATCGATGTGCTTGATGTTGCGGGCGGCGCGTTGAAAGCCGGTATCGAATTCGGGGCCGTCGACGATAACTGCGGAGGTGAGGCCCAATTTGCCGAACGAGGCGGCGACTTGTTTCGTTTTTGCTTCGGTGCTCTTGGCGCCGTCGAGGACGATGAGATCGCCGTCTTGATGTTTCGAAGAAAGAGCCATCTTGAGGCCGAGTGCGCGAACCTTTTTCGGGAGATCGGTTTCGCGCGATCGAAGCACCGGACCCATCGCCTTGGCGCCGCCTCGGAACTGGCCGACTGCGGCCGCGCCGTGACGGGCTTGGCCCGTGCCCTTTTGCTTATAAATCTTCTTCGTCGTGCGGTCGATTTCGCGACGCGTCAGCACGCGATGCTGGCCCTTGTGGCGGCGATTTTCCTGCCACTGAATCACGCGCGCGAGAATGTCCGCGCGCGGCGTAATGCCGAACACGTCTTCCGAGAGCGTGACTTCACCAGCGGCGCCGGCATCGAGGGTGAGGACTTTGAGTTTCATCGTTTTGGTCCTCAAGCCGATTGCTGTTCAGCGGCGGGAGCCGCTGCGCCGGGTTTCTTCACCGCGGCAGGCTTCGGCGCATCTTTGTGCAGCGGACGCTTCACGGCATCGCGGATCGTGACCCAGCTGCCCTTCGAGCCGGGTACGCCGCCCTTGATCATGATCAGACCGCGTTCCACGTCGACCTTGGCGATCTCGACGTTTTGCGTCGTGACCAGCACCTGGCCCATGTGGCCCGACATCTTCTTGCCTTTGAACGTGCGGCCCGGATCCTGACGGTTGCCGGTCGAACCGGGCGAACGGTGAGAGATCGAGACGCCGTGCGAGGCTTCCAAGCCGCTGTAGTTGTGGCGCTTCATCGTACCGGCAAAGCCTTTGCCGATCGTGATGCCCGAGACGTCGACGATCTGACCCGGAACGAAATGGTCGGCCGTGATGAACGAGCCCACGTCGACCATGTTGTCCGGCGAGACGCGGAACTCAGCCACCTTGCGCTTCGGCTCAACCTGAGCTTTCGCGAAGTGGCCGCGTTCGGCCTTCGTCACGCGCTTCACCTTGGCCAGGCCGGAGCCCAGCTGAACGGCGGTGTAGCCGTCTTTTTCCTTCGTGCGTTGAGCCACGACCTGACAGCCGTCGAGCTTCAACACGGTCACAGGCACGTGCCGACCGTCGTCTGTGAACAGACGGGTCATGCCGAGCTTCTGCGTGATCACCCCTGTGCGCATGGCGAGCGCCACCTTCTCTTTTCGCTTACTGCAGCTTGATTTCGACACTGACCCCGGCCGCGAGGTCGAGCTTCATAAGAGCGTCGACCGTTTGCGGCGTGGGATCGATGATGTCGAGCAAGCGCTTGTGCGTGCGGATCTCGAACTGCTCACGGCTTTTCTTGTCGACGTGCGGCGAGCGGTTCACGGTGAACTTTTCAATCCGGTTCGGAAGCGGGATCGGTCCACGCACGCGCGCACCGGTACGCTTGGCCGTCTGAACGATCTCCTTGGTCGACACGTCGAGCACACGGTGATCGTAGGCCTTGAGCCTGATGCGGATGTTTTGGCTTTGCATGTGCCGTTCCGTTTCTTCTTTCCGACTTCGGATCTTCTAGTTCGTTTATTTTACAATCTTGGCGACGACGCCGGCGCCGACGGTGCGACCGCCCTCACGGATGGCGAAGCGAAGCTTCTCTTCCATCGCGATCGGAACGATCAGCTCAACTTCCATCGACACGTTGTCGCCGGGCATCACCATTTCGGTGCCTTCCGGCAGCTTCACCACGCCCGTCACGTCCGTCGTGCGGAAGTAGAATTGCGGACGGTAGTTGGTGAAGAACGGCGTATGACGGCCGCCCTCTTCCTTCGTCAGGATGTAGGCTTCGGCGGTGAAGTGCGTGTGCGGTGTCACCGAACCCGGCTTCGCCAGGACCTGACCACGCTCAACGCCTTCACGCTCGATGCCGCGCAGGAGGCAACCGACGTTGTCGCCCGCTTCACCCGAGTCGAGCAGCTTGCGGAACATTTCGACGCCCGTGACGACGGTCTTGGTCGTCGGACGGATGCCGATGATTTCGATTTCCTCGCCGACCTTGACGATGCCGCGTTCGATGCGGCCCGTGACGACCGTGCCGCGACCCGAGATCGAGAACACGTCTTCGACCGGCATCAGGAATGGCTGGTCCTTCGGACGATGCGGCTGCGGGATGCTGGCATCCACAGCCTTCATCAGTTCGAGGATCGCCTGTTCGCCCAGCTTCGGATCCTTGTCTTCCAGCGCCATCAGCGCCGAGCCGCGGATGATCGGGATGGTGTCGCCGGGGAACTGGTACTTCGAGAGAAGTTCGCGGACTTCAAGTTCGACGAGATCCAGAAGTTCCGGATCGTCGACCATGTCGACTTTGTTCATGAAGACGACGAGCGCCGGAACGCCGACCTGACGGGCCAGCAGAATGTGCTCGCGCGTTTGCGGCATCGGGCCGTCGGCCGCGGACACGACGAGGATCGCGCCGTCCATCTGGGCGGCGCCCGTGATCATGTTCTTCACGTAGTCGGCGTGGCCGGGGCAATCGACGTGCGCGTAGTGGCGGTTCGCGGTTTCGTACTCGACGTGGGCCGTCGAGATCGTGATGCCGCGCGCCTTTTCTTCCGGCGCCTTATCGATTTGATCGTAGGCCGTGTAGGACGCGCCGCCGGTCTTCGCCAGGATCTTCGTGATCGCAGCCGTCAACGACGTCTTGCCGTGGTCGACGTGCCCGATCGTTCCGATGTTGCAGTGCGGCTTGTTCCGCTCAAACTTTGCTTTGCCCATGGCCTTTTATCTCCGTCGTCTAGTGCAATTTGTTTAAGAGGCGAACTTCGCGATCACTTCGTCGGCGATCGCGCGCGGCACGTCTTCGTAATGATCGAACTGCATCGAGTAGCTGGCGCGACCCTGGCTCATCGAGCGCAGGTTGTTCACGTAGCCGAACATGTTGGCGAGCGGTACCATCGCGGTGATGACCTGCGCGTTGCCGCGCTGGTCCGTGCCCTGCACCTGGCCGCGACGTGCGTTCAAGTCGCCGATCACGCCGCCCATGAATTCGTCGGGCGTCACGACTTCGACCTTCATCATCGGCTCAAGCAGCTTGACGGCCTTGCGTTCCTTCAATTCGCGGAACGCGGCGCGCGAGGCGATTTCGAACGTGAGGACGTTCGAGTCGACTTCGTGGTAGGCGCCGTCAACCAGCGTCGCCTTGAAGTCGATGAGCGGGAAGCCCGCGAGCACGCCGTTGTCGCGCGACGCGTTGAGGCCCTTTTCGACGCCCGGGATGTATTCCTTGGGCACCGAGCCGCCGACGACGTCGTTCTCGAACTCGAAGCCCGAACCTGCGGGCAGCGGCTCGAACACGATGCGCACGCGCGCGAACTGGCCCGAACCGCCGGTTTGCTTTTTGTGCGTATAGTCGATGTCGACCTTCTTGGTCAGCGTTTCGCGGTAGGCCACCTGCGGCGCGCCGATGTTGGCGTCGACCTTGTAGGTGCGGCGAAGGATGTCGACCTTGATGTCGAGATGGAGTTCGCCCATGCCCTTCAAGATGGTCTGGCCGGATTCCTGATCGACGCTGACGCGGAAGGACGGGTCTTCCTGCGCGAGACGCGCGAGGGCGACGCCCATCTTTTCCTGGTCGGCCTTCGTCTTCGGCTCGATCGCGACTTCGATGACGGGTTCTGGGAATTCCATCTTTTCAAGGATGACCGGATGCTGCGGATCGCACAGCGTGTCGCCGGTGCGCGTTTCCTTCAGCGCCGCCAGAGCGACGATGTCGCCGGTGAAGGCTTCCTTGACGTCTTCGCGGGAGTTCGCATGCATCAGCAACATGCGGCCGACGCGTTCCTTGCGGTCGCGGGTCGAGTTGATGAGCGTCGAGCCTGATTCGAGCTTGCCCGAGTAGATGCGGCAGAAGGTGATCGAACCGACGAACGGGTCGTCCATGATCTTGAAGGCGAGCAGCGAGAGCGGCGCGCTGTCGTCGGCCTTGCGCTCAACCTCGGTTTCTTCTTTGCCGGGCTTGATGCCTTTGATCGCGGGAACGTCGAGCGGCGACGGCAGGAAGTCGACGACCGCGTCGAGCAGCGTCTGGACGCCCTTGTTCTTGAAGGCGGCGCCGCAGGTCACCGGTACGAACGTGAAGTTCATCGTGCCTTTGCGGATCAGACGCTTCAGCGTCGCCGCGTCGGGCTCCTTGCCGTCGAGGTAGTTCTGCATCACCTCGTCGTCCATTTCGACGGCGAGTTCGAGCAGCTTGTGGCGCCATTCGGCGGCCTTGGCCTTGTAGTCGTCGGGAATTTCTTCGATTTCGAACTTCGCGCCGAGGCTTTCGTCACGCCAGACGACAGCCTTCATCTCGACGAGGTCGATGATGCCCTTGTGGTCGGCTTCCGCGCCGTAGGGCAACTGAACGACGCAGGGCTTCGTGCCCAGGCGATCAATCATCATCTGAACGCAGCGGTAAAAGTCCGCGCCGGTGCGGTCCATCTTGTTGACGAAGCAGATGCGCGGCACGTGATATTTGTCGGCCTGGCGCCAGACGGTTTCGGATTGCGGCTCTACACCGGCGACCGAGTCGAAGACCGCGACCGCGCCGTCGAGCACACGCATCGAGCGCTCGACTTCAATCGTGAAGTCGACGTGGCCGGGCGTGTCGATGATGTTGACGCGGTAGTCTTTCCAATAGGCGGTGGTCGCTGCGGACGTGATGGTGATGCCGCGCTCTTGCTCCTGCTCCATGAAGTCCATGGTCGCGGCGCCGTCGTGGACTTCGCCGATCTTATGGCTCTTGCCCGTGTAATAGAGAATGCGCTCGGTCGTGGTCGTCTTGCCGGCGTCGATGTGCGCGGCAATGCCGATGTTGCGGTATTTCTCGAGGGGCGTCGTGCGGGGCATGATACGTGTCCGGGAACTCTTGGGCCTTTACCAGCGATAATGCGAGAAGGCGCGATTTGCTTCGGCCATCTTGTGTGTGTCTTCGCGCTTCTTCACCGCGGTCCCGCGGTTGTTGGCGGCGTCGAACAGTTCAGCCGACAAGCGCTGCTCCATCGTCTGTTCGTTGCGCGCGCGGGCGGCGGTGATGATCCAGCGGATCGCCAAAGCCTGGCGGCGTTCGATGCGAACTTCGACCGGCACCTGATAGGTCGCGCCACCGACGCGGCGCGAGCGGACTTCGATCGCCGGCGCGACGTTTTCGAGCGCAGCGTGGAAGAGCTTCAGCGGGTCGGACTTCGACTTCACTTCGATCGAGCTCATGGCGCCATAGACGATGTGTTCGGCGGCCGACTTTTTGCCGTCGTACATCAAGCAATTCATGAATTTCGCGATGATGAGGTCGCTGTATTTCGCGTCGGGAAGGATGACGCGCTTTTGGGGACGACGACGACGTGACATGTTTTTCCTCTCCCCTTATTTCGGGCGCTTGGCGCCGTAATGCGAGCGCGCTTGTTTGCGGTCTTTCACGCCTTGCGTGTCGAGCACGCCGCGCAGGATGTGATAGCGAACGCCGGGCAAGTCCTTCACGCGGCCGCCGCGGATCAGCACCACGGAGTGTTCCTGAAGGTTGTGACCTTCGCCGGGGATGTAGCTGATGACTTCCTGCTGGTTCGTCAGACGAACGCGGGCGACCTTGCGAAGCGCCGAGTTCGGCTTCTTCGGCGTGGTCGTGTAGACGCGGGTGCAGACGCCACGCTTTTGCGGCGAGGCCTGCAACGCGGGCGCCTTGGTGCGCGCGAGGTTCGGCTTGCGCGGTTTGCGGATCAGCTGGTTGATCGTCGGCATGCGGTTGCGCTTCACTCATCGTTCGGGCGCACGAGCGGCAAAACAAAACAAAGCGCTCACGGAGGGTCGTGCACTCCCCCGGTCGCGCTTGGTCAAATGCAGAGGACCGTCCGGGGTTCGCCCAGAGGGTCGTGCGTTCAAACCTGACTCATTGGACTCAAGCGGAGCGTCTAGGGACGTGCCCTACTGCCAGCCGTCAAATGAGGCGCGGGTTGTACGCGCGCCGTTTAACCTAGTCAACCTGACTCACGAAATATTCTGTCGCAGGCCTAAAGCGTAGGTATTTGGCTCAAAAGGCGACGGGCGCGGTGGTGTTCCGCGCCCATCTTTTAGCTCTGAAATGCCCTGCCCTACTCCGCCGCAGCATCCGCCGGCGGGGGTGGTGTGACGGGGAGTGCCGCTTGGCGGGCGTCGAGGATCGCTTTGTCGCGGTCCAGGGCGATGTTCTTCATCTTGGTCATCATGCGGCCGGTACCGGCCGGGATGAGACGTCCGACGATGATGTTCTCCTTGAGACCCTCAAGCATGTCGACCTTGCCGGACACGGCCGCTTCCGTGAGGACGCGGGTCGTTTCCTGGAACGAGGCGGCCGAGAAGAACGACCGGGTTTGGAGCGACGCCTTGGTGATACCCAAGAGCACCGGTTTCCCGACCGCGACCTTCAAGCCTTCGCTCTTGGCCTTGGCGTTGATCTCTTCGAATTCGATGAGATCGAGCTGTTCGCCGGCCACCAACGTCGTTTCGCCGCCGTCCTCGACCTCCACCTTCTGGAGCATCTGACGGACGATGACTTCGATGTGCTTGTCGTTAATCTTCACGCCCTGCAGGCGATAGACCTCTTGGATTTCGTTGACGAGATAGGCAGCCAGCGCCTCGACACCCCGAATACGCAGGATGTCGTGCGGCGCGGGATTGCCGTCCAAGATGAAGTCGCCCTTTTCGACGAAATCGCCTTCGGCCACCGCGATGTGCTTGCCCTTCGGGATCAAGTACTCGATGGGTTCGGCTTTCTCGTCCTTCTGCTTCAGGATCACGCGGCGCTTGTTCTTGTAGTCCTTGCCGAACTCGATCCAGCCGTCGGCTTCCGCGATTATCGCGTGGTCCTTGGGCTTGCGGGCTTCGAAGAGTTCCGCAACACGCGGCAGACCGCCGGTGATGTCGCGGGTCTTGGCGCCTTCGGTCGAGATACGGGCGACGATGTCGCCTTCGCGGACCTCACCACCGTCTTCCACCGAGAGAATGGCGTCGACGGCGAGGAGGTAGCGCGCCTCGGACTTGTTCGCGAGCTTGATGATTTCGCCCTTCTTGTCGCGGATCGAAATCGCCGGACGCAGATCGCTGCCGCGCGTGTTCGACCGCCAATCGAGGACGACCTTGCTGGAAATACCGGTCGATTCGTCCGTCACTTCCTTCAAGCTGATGCCTTCGACCAGGCCCTCGTATTTCACGTAGCCCGCTTTTTCCGTGAGGATCGGGATCGTGTACGGGTCCCATTCGATGATGCGTTCGCCGCGCTTCACGCGGTCGCCTTCATCGAACTTCAAGTGAGCGCCGAAGGGCACTTTGTAGCTCGCGCGCTCCTGGCCGTTGTCGTCGAGGATGACGATCTGGCTGTTGCGGCCCATGACGCGGAGCATGCCCGTCGAGTCTTTGACGGCGTTCTTGTTGACGATCTTGACCTTGCCCTCATGGCTCGCGTCCAGGAACGACGTTTCGGCCACCTGGGCCGCGCCGCCGATGTGGAACGTGCGCATGGTGAGCTGGGTACCCGGCTCGCCGATCGACTGCGCCGCAATGACGCCCACGGCTTCGCCGGAGTTCACCGACGTGCCGCGCGCGAGATCGCGTCCGTAGCACTTTGCGCAGACGCCCTGCTTCAAGTCGCAGGTCAGGACCGAACGGATCTTGACCTTCGAGACGTGCGCCTGCTCAAGAATTTCCGCCTTGTCCTCGGTGATTTCCTCACCACGCTTGACCAGCGTCTTGTTCGAGGCGGGGTCCTTGATGTCTTCCGCAGAGGTACGGCCCAGCGTGCGCTCCGTCAGAGTCGCAACGACGTTACCGGCGTCGAGAACGGCCGCCACCGTGATGCCCAGCTTCGTGCCGCAATCATCGATCGTGATGATGCAGTCCTGCGCCACGTCGACAAGACGGCGCGTCAGGTAGCCGGAGTTCGCGGTCTTCAATGCGGTGTCGGCCAAGCCCTTGCGCGCGCCGTGGGTCGAGTTGAAGTACTCGAGCACCGACAGACCTTCTTTGAAGTTCGAGATGATCGGTGTTTCGATGATCTCGCCCGACGGTTTGGTCATGAGGCCGCGCATACCGGCCAACTGCTTCATCTGGGTCGGCGAACCGCGCGCGCCCGAATGAGACATCATGTAGATCGAGTTGATCTCCTGGACGCGTTTGGTGACGGGATCGCGTTTTTGCGACGAAATCTCGCGCATCATTTCTTCGGCGACGCGGTCGGTACACTTCGACCACGCGTCGACGACCTTGTTGTACTTTTCGCCTTCGGTGATGAAGCCGTCTTGGTACTGCTTCTCGTAGTCCTTGATCAGCTTGCGCGTTTCTTCGACCAGCTTCTCCTTCGTGTGGGGCACGACCATGTCGTCCTTGCCGAAGGAGATGCCCGCCTTGAACGCTTCGCGGAAGCCCAGCGCCATGATCGCGTCGGCGAACAGCACGGTCTCTTTCTGACCGCAGTGACGATAGACGATATCGATGAGCGCCGAGATTTCGGCCTTGCGCAGAATGCGGTTGACCATCGTGAACGGCACGGCCGGGTGACGCGGCAGGTGTTCGGCGATCATCAAACGGCCCGGCGTCGTGTTGACGCGAACCGTCGTCGGCTTGCCGTCGGCGTCGACCGTCTTGTAACGGACGTTGACCTTCGAGTGCAGCGTGATGATGCCTTGCGCGAGCGCGTGCTCGACCTCGCCCATGTCGACGAACGACTTGCCTTCGCCCGGTTCGCCATCGCGATCGAGCGAGCAGTAGTAAAGGCCCAGAACGATATCCTGGCTGGGCACGATGATCGGCTTGCCGTTCGCGGGGCTCAAGATGTTGTTCGTCGACATCATGAGGACGCGCGCTTCCAACTGCGCTTCAAGCGACAGCGGGACGTGCACGGCCATTTGGTCGCCGTCGAAGTCGGCGTTGAACGCGGTGCAAACCAGCGGGTGAAGCTGGATCGCCTTGCCTTCGATCAACACCGGCTCGAACGCCTGAATGCCCAAGCGGTGAAGCGTGGGGGCGCGGTTGAGCAGGATGGGATGTTCGCGAATGACTTCGGCCAGGATGTCCCAAACTTCGGGACGTTCCTTTTCGACCATCTTCTTCGACTGTTTGACGGTCGCCGACAGGCCCTTCGCTTCGAGCCGGTTGTAGATGAACGGCTTGAAGAGCTCGAGCGCCATCTTCTTCGGCAAGCCGCACTGGTGCAGCTTGAGTTCGGGACCGACGACGATCACCGAACGGCCGGAGTAGTCGACGCGCTTGCCGAGAAGGTTCTGACGGAAGCGGCCTTGCTTGCCCTTCAACATGTCGGCGAGCGACTTCAGCGGACGCTTGTTGGCGCCCGTGATGACGCGGCCGCGGCGGCCGTTGTCGAACAACGCGTCCACCGATTCCTGCAACATGCGCTTTTCGTTGCGGATGATGATATCCGGCGCGCGCAGTTCGATCAGCCGCTTCAAGCGGTTGTTGCGGTTGATGACGCGACGGTAGAGGTCGTTCAAGTCCGACGTCGCGAAGCGGCCGCCATCGAGCGGCACCAGCGGACGCAGTTCCGGCGGGATGACCGGCACGACCTGCAGGATCATCCATTCCGGACGGTTGCCGGATTCGAGGAACGACTCGACGAGCTTCAGGCGCTTGACGAGCTTCTTCGGCTTCAATTCCGACGTCGTCGTCGCGATTTCCTTGCGCAGGTCTTCCTTGAGCTGCTTCAGATCGAGCCGCATCAGCAGTTCGCGGATAGCTTCGGCGCCGATGAGGGCGGTGAAGCTGTCCTCGCCGTATTCTTCGCCGGCCTTGAGGAACTCGTCCTCAGTCAGCAGGGTACGTTCCTTGAGCGGGGTGAGGCCCGGCTCAATGACGATGTAGCCTTCGAAATACAGAATGCGCTCAAGGTCCTTGAGCGTCATGTCGAGCAGCATGCCGATGCGCGACGGCAGCGACTTCATGAACCAGATGTGCGCGACGGGCGAGGCCAGTTCGATGTGGCCCATGCGCTCGCGACGGACCTTCGAGAGCGTGACTTCGACGCCGCACTTTTCGCAGACGATGCCGCGATACTTCATGCGCTTGTACTTGCCGCACAGGCATTCGTAGTCCTTGATCGGACCGAAAATGCGCGCGCAGAACAGACCGTCACGTTCCGGTTTGAACGTGCGGTAGTTGATCGTCTCCGGCTTTTTGATTTCGCCGTAGGACCAGGACTGGATCTTCTCCGGGCTTGCGATCGCAATGCGGATGCGATCGAAAGTTGGAGCCGGGGCCACCGGATTGAAGACGTTGAGGACTTCTTGATTCATGGAGTTCGGTTCTCCTTAATTTCTTCGGTCCGGCGCGCAGCTTTCGCCTTCACGCGCCGGTCTCATGTTTCTTTGGTCAGGTCGGCTCAAGGGGTCGGCGTCTCCGTGACCAGTTCGACGTTCAGGCTCAGCGAGCGCATTTCTTTGACGAGCACGTTGAAGCTTTCGGGGATACCCGCTTCGAAATTCTCATCGCCGCGGACGATCGCTTCGTAGACCTTGGTCCGGCCCGCGACGTCGTCCGATTTGACGGTCAGAATTTCCTGCAGCGTGTAAGCCGCGCCGTAAGCTTCGAGCGCCCAGACTTCCATTTCGCCGAAACGCTGGCCGCCGAATTGGGCTTTACCGCCCAACGGCTGCTGCGTGACGAGGCTGTAAGGCCCGATCGAGCGCGCGTGGATCTTGTCGTCGACCAAATGGTGCAGCTTGAGCATGTAGATGTAGCCCACGGTGACCAGACGCTTGAACGGTTCGCCCGTGCGGCCGTCGTGCAGCACCACCTGACCCGACATCGAGAGCCCGGCGAGTTCGAGCATCTTGTTGATGTCGACCTCATGAGCGCCGTCGAAGACGGGCGTTGCGATGTGCACGCCCTTCGTCATGCCTTCGGCGAGTTCCGCGATCTGATCGTCGGTTTGGTCGCCGAACTGCATGTCGTTGCCGAACACCGTCTTCAGGTGCTTGCGCAGCGGTTCGCCTTTGCCGTCGCGGTGGAACTTGGTCAGCAGGTCGCCGATCTGGCGGCCGATGCCGTTGCAAGCCCAACCCAGATGCGTCTCAAGGATCTGACCGACGTTCATGCGGCTCGGCACGCCGAGCGGGTTCAGCACGATGTCGACGGGCGTCCCGTCTTCCAAGTGCGGCATGTCTTCGATCGGGACGATCTTGGAGATGACGCCCTTGTTGCCGTGACGGCCGGCCATCTTGTCGCCCGGCTGAAGCTTGCGCTTCACGGCGACGAAGACCTTGACCATCTTCATCACGCCCGGCGGCAGTTCGTCGCCGCGGCGCAGCTTGTCGACCTTGTCCGCGAAGCGCGCTTCGAGGCGGTTCTTGGCTTCGTCGTAGAGCTTGCGCAGCGATTCAACTTCGCCCTGCGCCTTGTCGTTGCGCAGCGCCAGTTGCCACCAGTGCACCTTGGGCAGCGATTCCAGCATCGAAGGCGTCACCTTCGAATCCGGTGCGATGCCCTTCGGCCCGTGAGCGACTTGCTTGTGCAGCAGCAGTTCTTCCAGGCGCGAGTAGATGTTGCGTTCCAGAATCGCGAGTTCGTCGTCGCGGTCCTTGGCGAAGCGTTCGATTTCTTCACGCTCGATCGCTTGCGCGCGCTGGTCCTTGTCGACGCCGTGGCGGTTGAAGACGCGCACTTCGACGATGGTGCCCGACGCGCCCGGCGGCAGGCGCAGCGACGTGTCGCGCACGTCGGACGCCTTTTCGCCGAAGATGGCGCGCAGCAGTTTTTCTTCCGGCGTCATCGGGCTTTCGCCCTTCGGCGTGATCTTGCCGACGAGGATGTCGCCCGGGTTCACTTCGGCGCCGATGTAGACGATGCCGGCTTCGTCGAGATTCTTCAGCGCTTCTTCACCGACGTTCGGGATGTCACGCGTGATTTCCTCCGGCCCCAGCTTCGTGTCGCGGGCCATCGTCTCGAATTCCTCAATGTGGATCGAGGTGAAGACGTCGTCGCGGACGATGCGTTCGGAGATGAGGATGGAGTCTTCGAAGTTGTAGCCGTTCCACGGCATGAACGCGACGAGCACGTTACGGCCGAGCGCGAGTTCGCCCATTTCCGTCGACGGGCCGTCAGCCACGATGTCGCCGGCTTGGACGCGGTCGCCAACCTTCACCAACGGACGCTGCGTGATGCAGGTCGACTGGTTCGAGCGCTGGAACTTCTGCAGACGATAGATGTCGACGCCAGATTTCGTGGCGTCGGTTTCTTCCGCAGCGCGGACGACGATACGGGTCGCGTCGACCTGGTCGACGATGCCCGAACGGCGTGCGGCGATCGCGGCGCCGGAGTCGCGTGCGACGACGCCTTCGAGGCCGGTGCCGACGAACGGCGCTTCCGACTGAAGGAGCGGCACGGCTTGGCGCTGCATGTTCGAGCCCATGAGCGCGCGGTTGGCGTCGTCGTTCTCAAGGAACGGGATGAGCGCCGCGGCCACCGACACCAACTGCTTCGGCGACACGTCCATGAATTCGATGCGATCGGGCGGCAGCAACACGAAGTCGCCGCCCTTCCGGCAGGAGATGATTTCGTCGGTGAAGCGGCCGCGCGCGTCAAGCGCCACGTTCGCCTGAGCGATCGCGTACTTGGCCTCTTCCATCGCCGATTGATAGACGACTTCGTTCGTGACCTTGCCGTCCTTGACGCGGCGGTACGGGCTTTCGATGAAGCCGTATTTGTTCACGCGCGCGTAAGTCGCGAGCGAGTTGATCAGGCCGATGTTCGGGCCTTCCGGCGTTTCAATCGGGCAGATGCGGCCGTAGTGCGTCGGATGGACGTCGCGGACTTCGAAGCCCGCGCGTTCACGCGTCAGACCACCCGGCCCAAGGGCCGAGAGGCGGCGCTTGTGGGTGATTTCCGAGAGCGGGTTCGTTTGGTCCATGAACTGCGACAGCTGCGAGGAGCCGAAGAATTCACGCACCGCGGCCGCCGCCGGTTTCGCGTTGATCAGGTCGTGCGGCATGACGGTGTCGATTTCGACCGACGACATGCGCTCCTTGATCGCGCGTTCCATGCGCAAGAGGCCGACGCGATACTGGTTCTCCATCAACTCGCCGACCGAACGCACGCGGCGGTTGGCCAAGTTGTCGATGTCGTCGACTTCGCCTTTGCCGTCGCGCAGATCGTGCAGGATCTTCACGACCGCGAGCAGGTCTTCGCGGCGCAGGATGCGCATCGTGTCTGGCGCGTCGAGGCTGAGACGCGAGTTCATCTTCACGCGGCCGACGGCCGAGAGATCGTAGCGTTCCGAGTCGAAGAAGAGGCCGTTGAACAACGTTTCGGCCGTGTCGAGCGTCGGCGGTTCGCCGGGGCGCATGACGCGGTAGATGTCGATCAGCGCCTGCTCGCGCGACTGGTTCTTGTCGACCAGCAGCGTGTTGCGGATGTAGCTGCCGACGTTGACGTGGTCGATGTCGAGCAACGAGATTTCGTCGAAGCCCGCATCCGTCAGGTCTTCGAGGACCTTCTCGTTCACTTCGTCGCCGGCCTCAGCGTAGATCTCGCCCGTTTCGGCGTTGACCATGTCGAGCGCGAGGTAGCGGCCGAAGAGTTCTTCGTTGGGCACGAGCAGCTGCTTCAGGCCGTCTTCGGCGAGCTTGCGGGCGCCGCGCGGCGTGAGCTTGCGGCCGGCTTCGATGACGACGTCGCCGGTCTTGGCGTTCTTCAGATCATGCGCGGACTTGAAGCTGCGCATGCGTTCGGCGTCGAACGGCGTCGTCCAGCCGTCCTTGGCTTCCTTGTAGGTCACCTGGCGATAGAAGTGCTCCAGGATCTGCTCGCCCGTGAGGCCGAGCGCGTAGAGCAGCGACGTCGCCGGCAGCTTACGGCGGCGATCGATACGGACGTAGATGATGTCCTTCGCGTCGAACTCGAAGTCGAGCCACGAGCCGCGATACGGAATAACGCGCGCGCCGAACAGCAGCTTGCCGCTCGCGTGGGTCTTGCCCTTGTCGTGGTCGAAGAAGACGCCCGGCGAGCGGTGCATCTGGCTGACGATCACGCGCTCAGTGCCGTTGATGATGAACGTACCGTGCTCCGTCATCAGGGGCATGTCGCCCATGTAGACGTCTTGTTCCTTGATGTCCTTGACGGACTTGGCCTGCGTTTCGGGATCGACCTCGAACACGATCAGGCGCAGCTTCACCTTCAACGGCGCCGCAAAGTTCATGCCGCGCTGGCGGCATTCGTCGACGTCGTATTTCGGGTCTTCGAATTCGTAGTGCACGTATTCCAGACGCGAGGTCTCGGCGAAGTCGGTGATCGGGAACACCGACCGGAACACCGCTTCGAGACCTGCATTTTCACGCGCATCGGGTTTGACGTGCATTTGGAGGAAATGCGCGTAAGATTCGCGCTGAACCTCGATGAGGTTCGGCAATTGCGCGACTTCTGCAATCCGTCCGAATGTTTTGCGTACCCGTTTGCGGTCCGTGAACGATAGCGCCATGATTGATCCTTGAATCCCGTCTCGTCTTTTCGCTTTCTCGGTCGCATGCCACCCGGTCGGGAGCGGCCCACGTCTTCAAATCCCCACCGCGGCCCAGCCGGAAAGCAATCCGGACAACGATGAAACGACCTCACCGCCCGCAGGAAAATTCCCGCGGGCGGTGAAATCATGCGTACTTTGTCGAGGAGCGCAGCTTCATGCCGCCCCTCACAATTACTTCAGCGAAACCTTCGCGCCTTCGGCTTCCAGCTTCTTCTTCATTTCTTCCGCGGCCGTCTTCGGCACGTCGGCCTTCACTTCCTTCGGTGCGCCTTCGACGAGGTCCTTGGCTTCTTTCAAGCCGAGGCCGGTGATCTCGCGCACCACCTTGATGACGTTGATCTTCTTGTCGCCGGCGCTGTCGAGGACGACGGAGAATTCCGTCTTCGCCTCGGCCACTGCCGCGACCGGACCCGCCGCTGCCGCAACGGCGACAGGTGCGGCCGCCGAAACGCCCCACTTCTCTTCGAGAAGCTTCGACAGTTCAGCGGCTTCCATCACCGTCAGCGTGGAGAGTTCATCAACGATTTTTTCGAGTTTGGACATGATATGTACGTTCCTGCCTATGTTTCAACCTTGGGACTTCATTCCATTCACGTAGTTCCCTTGCGGGATTACGCCGCTTCGCCTTTCTTGGCATGAGCGCTGATGACACGGGCGAGCTGCCCGGCCGGCGCTTGCAGAATTCCCGCGATTTTCGTCGCGTTCTGTTTCAGCATGCCTGCAAGACGCGCCCGGAGTTCGTTCAGCGACGGCAACGAGGCCAGAGCCTCGACGCCTTTCGCGTCCAAGAACTGCGTCCCGACGACACCGCCCAGAATGACGAACTTGGGGTTCGTCTTGGCGTAGTCGTGGGCCGCTTTGGGCGCCGCAATCGGATCGAGCGAAAATGCGATACCCGTCGGACCCTTCAACAGGTCCTGCATGGGTTGCGCCATCGTTCCTTCCGCAGCACGCTTTGCGAGACGGTTCTTCGAGACTTTAAAGCTCGCTCCCGCCGCCCGCATCTGCGACCGTAGCTTCGACATGTCGGCCACGGTCATGCCTTGATAGCGCGCAACGACGACCACGCCGGCTTTGCCGAACTCTTCGTTCAGCGTACCGATGACTTCGGCCTTTTGCGTTCTATCCACTGTTGGCTCCTTTGCCTGGTTTCATCTCAGTGGCCGGAATTGTCGCTCCGCCCGATGAGCCTTCGTCAAAAACCCTGTCCCAAGGGCACCGGCACTTCGCTGTCGCGTTATCGCTCAAGCGTCACGCACTACCCCCGTCTATGCAGGCTTCCCTGATTATGCCGTCCCCGGAAAACCGGTTGGGCGCCTGCAGTCTCGGACAGGAAAGGATCGATCTCTCGATCCCATCCACCGGCGTTGCCGCCGGGAATTCTTCAAATCCTGTTACGCGCCCATCACGGTTGAGGGCTCGATGATCACGCCCGGACCTTGCGTCGAAGAGATCGCCATCTTCTTCAGATAGTTTCCCTTCGCCGCGCTGGGCTTCGCCTTCATGACCGAGTCGAACAGCGCGCGGATGTTCTCGACCAGCGCGGCTTCCGTGAAACTCGCCTTGCCGACGCCGGCGTGAATGATGCCGGCCTTCTCGGCGCGGAATTCGACGGCGCCGCCTTTGGCGTCTTTCACGGCCTTCGTCACGTCCATCGTCACGGTGCCGACCTTCGGGTTCGGCATCAGGCCGCGCGGGCCCAACACTTTGCCGAGACGGCCGACGAGGCCCATCATGTCGGGCGTCGCGATGAGGCGGTCGAAATCGATCTTGCCGCCGTTGACGGTGTCGAAGAGATCCTGCTCGCCCACGATGTCGGCGCCGGCCTTCTTCGCTTCGTCGGCCTTCGCGCCTTTGGCGAACACGGCGACGCGCAGCGTCTTGCCCGTGCCGTTCGGCAGGTTGACGACGCCGCGGACCATCTGGTCGGCGTGGCGCGGGTCGACGCCGAGGTTCATCGCGACCTCGATCGTTTCGTCGAACTTCGCCTTGGCGCGTTCCTTGACCATCTTCACGGCTTCGGCGAGCGCGTATTGCTTGCGCGAGTCCACGCCCTTGCGGGCTGCGGCCAGGCGCTTGCCTTCTTTCGGTGCTTTTTTCTTGTCAGCCATGGCGCTTACCCTTTGACCTCGAGGCCCATCGAACGCGCGGAGCCGGCGATGATCTTCATCGCGGCGTCGATATCGTTCGCGTTCAGGTCCTTCATCTTCAATTCGGCGATCTTCTTGAGGTCGGCTTGCGTCACCGAACCCTTCGGTTCGAGACCAGGCTTCTTCGAGCCGCCGTCGATCTTCGCCGCCTTCTTGAGAAGGAACGAGGCCGGGGGCGTCTTCATTTCGAGCGAGAATGATTTGTCCTGGTAATACGTAATGATTACCGGGATCGGCATCCCCTTTTCCATTTCCTGCGTGCGCGCGTTGAAGGTCTTGCAGAACTCCATAATGTTGAGTCCGCGTTGACCGAGCGCAGGCCCGATCGGCGGCGACGGATTGGCCGCCCCTGCCGGTACTTGGAGCTTGATCTGCCCCATCACTTTCTTCGCCACGAGTATCTCCTCTTCTTATGGCTTAGCGGTCCAAACGGTCTGGAGCGTCGCTCCTCGCCTTCCGCAACAAACGCACATTCGATTGGCTGGTTAGAGCTTCTCGACCTGAGCGAAATCCAATTCCACAGGCGTTGCACGACCGAAAATCGACACAGCGACCTTGAGCCGCGAGCGACCTTCGTCGATTTCCTCGACGCTGCCGTTGAACGAGGTGAACGGGCCGTCGGCCACGCGCACTTGTTCGCCGATTTCGAAGGTGACGGCGGGCTTCGGATGTTCGACGCCTTCCTTCACCTGATTCAGAATGCGATCGACTTCCGCCTGGCTGACCGGGATCGGCTTGTTGCCGGTGCCCAGAAAGCCCGTGACCTTCGGCGTGTTCTTCACGAGGTGATAGGCCTCGTCCGTCAGGTGCGCCTTCACGAGAACGTAGCCCGGGAAGAACTTGCGTTCGGCATTCACCTTCTGACCGCGGCGGACCTCGACCACTTCTTCGGTCGGGACCAACACCTCTTCGAACAGTTCCGACAGGCCGTGCTGAAGAGCCTGCTTCTTGATTTCGTCGGCCACCTTCTTCTCGAAATTCGAGTAGGCGTGGACGATGTACCAGCGCGCCGGCGTATTTGCTTGGGTTTGGACCATCGCCGTTACACCAAGCCCAAAACGAATTTCACGAGCGTCGAAAGCCCGAAGTCCACCAGCGCGAAGAAGACGATCGACATTGCAATCATGATGAAGACTGCGATCGTCGTGACGCGCGTTTCGGCGAGCGTCGGCCAAGTGACCTTCGCTCCTTCCTGGCGCACTTGCGCGAAGAACTCAGGGCCCTTGGTGATCCACGAGAAGAAACCCGCGCGCGGGGGCGCCGGTTCGACGGCCTTGCCGCCACCACCACCACTCACGTTCTTCTTCTCATCCGCCATCGTCTTCATTCGCCTTCGTCGCTTTCTTCCGCGTCACGTCTCTGCTTTTACGTCGTGGCAGGGGCGGAGGGACTCGAACCCACGACCCTCGGTTTTGGAGACCGATGCTCTACCAGCTGAGCTACACCCCTATTCGACCTGGTCCTTACTTCACGATCTTGGCGACGACGCCCGAGCCGACGGTGCGACCGCCCTCACGGATGGCGAAGCGAAGCTTCTCTTCCATCGCGATCGGAACGATCAGTTCGACCTCGATCGATACGTTGTCGCCCGGCATTACCATCTCGGTACCCTCAGGCAGTTTCACAATCCCCGTCACGTCGGTCGTGCGGAAATAGAATTGCGGGCGGTAGTTGGTGAAGAACGGCGTGTGACGGCCACCTTCTTCCTTCGTCAGGATGTAGGCCTCAGCCTTGAAGTGCGTGTGCGGCGTCACCGAACCCGGCTTCGCCAGGACCTGACCACGCTCAACGCCTTCACGCTCGACACCACGCAGGAGGCAACCGACGTTGTCGCCCGCCTCACCCGAGTCGAGCAGCTTGCGGAACATTTCGACGCCCGTGACGACGGTCTTGGTCGTCGGACGGATGCCGATGATTTCGATTTCCTCGCCGACCTTGACGATGCCGCGTTCGATGCGGCCCGTGACGACCGTGCCGCGGCCCGAGATCGAGAACACGTCTTCGACCGGCATCAGGAAGGGCTGGTCCTTCGGACGGTGCGGTTGCGGAATGCTGGCGTCGACCGCCTTCATCAGTTCGAGGATCGCCTGTTCGCCCAGCTTCGGGTCCTTGTCTTCCAGCGCCATCAGGGCCGAGCCCTTGATGATCGGGATCGTGTCGCCCGGGAATTCGTACTTCGACAGAAGCTCACGAACTTCGAGTTCGACGAGGTCGAGCAATTCCGGATCGTCGACCATGTCGACCTTGTTCATGAACACGACCAGTGCCGGGACGCCAACCTGACGCGCGAGCAGGATGTGTTCGCGCGTTTGCGGCATCGGGCCGTCGGCCGCGGACACGACCAGGATCGCGCCGTCCATCTGAGCGGCGCCCGTGATCATGTTCTTCACGTAGTCGGCGTGACCGGGGCAGTCGACGTGGGCGTAGTGGCGGTTTGCGGTTTCGTACTCGACGTGCGCCGTCGAGATCGTGATGCCGCGCGCCTTCTCTTCCGGCGCCTTGTCGATCTGATCGTAGGCCGTGTAGTTCGCACCACCGGTCTTCGCCAAGATCTTCGTGATCGCAGCCGTCAACGACGTCTTCCCGTGGTCGACGTGGCCGATCGTTCCGATGTTGCAGTGCGGCTTGTTCCGCTCAAACTTTGCTTTGCCCATAGTCAGTTCCTTGAATTCTTGTCCTTGCCTGTTTCAATCGATTCGGTCATTGGAGCGGGTGAAGGGAATCGAACCCTCGTCGTAAGCTTGGAAGGCTTCTGCTCTACCATTGAGCTACACCCGCCTGTTTCTTTCGCCCTTGCGGGCCTCAATTCCGTTGTCGTCACCGTGCTTCGGCTTGCCGAGCGACCGCTCTTGCCCTCCGTCCCCGCCGCTGAAACCGCGGGCAAGGGATGGTGGGGGAGGTAGGACTCGAACCTACGAAGGCGTAAGCCAGCGGATTTACAATCCGCCCCCTTTGCCACTCGGGACACTCCCCCAAAATGGGCATGCGTCGGCTCGCTCGCTCCAGCCGGTTTGTGAATTTTGTCCTATCTTTTGGGATCGGGTCTGCGTGTGCCCACAACCGTCAGAGCACGGGAACGGGGCTTATGGCTAAAACAAATGGGATTTGTCAACAGCTTAGGCTAGGTCGTCCCCTGAGAAAAACGATGGTTGCGACATGAGGCGTGGACGGCACCGGGGGCACGGCCCCCAAGACCATAAAAGGGGCTCGGACGGCCTCTGGCTGTGGGGAATTCATGCCGTCAGAGCGGCGCTGGCCAACCCGGCCCGACGGAGCCGGAAGCTGCTTGTTTCGGCAGGGGCGGACCCGTTGTTCCAGGCCCTGGCGGCCAAGGCCAAGATTCCGGTCGAAACGGTCGATAACGACGGGATCGACCGCGCCCTGCCCCGCGAGGCCGTTCATCAGGGGGTGGCGCTGATGACGGACGCCCTTGAGGAACTCGACATCCACGATGCCTTAGAAGGCATGTCCGAGCCGCGGCGGATGGTGCTGCTCGATCAGGTGACCGACCCGCACAATCTTGGCGCAATCCTGCGCTCCTCAGCGGCGTTTGGTGCTTGCGGCGTGATCGTGCACGAGCGCGGGACGCCTCCCGCCGGTGGCGTGCTGGCGAAGGCTGCGAGCGGCGCGCTTGAGGTCGTGCCGATCGTCCGGGTGGTCAATATCGCGCGGACATTGGACGAGCTGGGTGAGCTTGGGTTCCTGCGCTTGGCGTTCGCGGAAGAGGCGGCGCAGTCGCTGGAGACGATGGATCTGGCCCGCGACGTCGTTCTGGTTCTCGGCGCCGAGGGCGAAGGGTTGCGCCGGCTCACGCGCGAAAAATGCGACGTCGAAGTGCGGCTACCCACGGGACCGAAGTTGGGCAGCCTTAACGTGTCCAATGCGGCGGCTATTGGGCTCTATGCTTGCGCCGTGGCGCTGCGTCAGTAAAGCGCGGCGACCGTGTCGGCGGACGGGCCGCCGTAGTCTTCGATGAAGACCAGAACTTTGTAGCCGTTGGTCGTCTTCACGCGGCCGTTTTCATCACGGACGAGCGCGCCGGTCGTGCTCATCGTTCCGGTTTCCTGGTTGATCTGGAACACCGGGACTTTGCCGCGGTAGTTGTCGCGGACCAAGTAGAACAGCGTCTTTGCGTTGTCCGTCGACAGGCGGATGCAGCCGTGCGAGGCGCGCGTGCCGAGTTCTTTTTCGCCTTCGGTGTCGGTACCGTGGATCGCAAGCCCTGACGGGCGGCCGTCGATGCGCCAGTCGAAGAACATCACGAACGGCATCGGCGATTGCCACTGACGCGACGTGTAGTCCGCATAGGAGCGGCCGCGATCGAGCTTGAACATGCCGGGCGGCGTTTCGGTGCCGAGCATCTTGCCCGTCGGCGACGGCATAGCTTCTTCGCGACCCGTCGAGACCTTCCAATGGTGCATCAGCCCGTAGGTTTGGTCTTGCTGCTTGGCGAGGACGAACATGCGTTGCGCCCACTCACCGCGATCAGGCGTCGCTTTGCTGACGTAAAGGAACAGGTCGAAGTACTGAGCCACCTCTGCCGGCACGCGGGCGCGGATGCGCGCCTCGACGGGGTTGAGATCGAGTCCGCTGTTGCCGGCGCTGAGCTGAAGTTCTCTGGGCTGTTGCGGCGGCGGGGCCGCCTGCGCCAATTGCGCGGACGGTTTGGTTTGCAGCGACGGCAGGCGGATGATCGGGGCCGCGAAATCCCGCGGCTCAATCACGATGAAGGGCAGCTTTGCGCGTTGCGCCAGCGGTTCGGCGCTTGCCTGACGTTTGTCGGCCGAATCGATCAGTTCGCGCAGTGCGACCTGGCCTTGGTCGACGAATTCGTTAAATGCGGGGCGGATTTTGGCCGCGTCGGCGCTGAGACGCGCTGCGCCCCTGCCGTGGAGGGCAACGAACGTAGCGCCCGCAGCTCCAGCCACAACGAAGGCAACGCTCAAGCGTGTGAGCCAGGATGCCATGCCGTTCCCCAAATCCCCGGTAAGCAGTTTAGACTTAGCGGCGGAATGCTCAATATGGCGTAGTAAGAACGCTGCTTAACCCTCGCTGGTTGCAGCCTTTTTGCAACGCCCGGTTACACCTCGATACGATTGCTAGTTCGTGTAGGCGACGACGGGGTTCAACAGGTCGTCCCGGCCGTCGTAGTTCTCGACAAAGACCAAGGCCCGGTAACCATCCTGCAGCAGCATCGTGCCGTTTTCGTCGTGCTGCACCCTGCCCCACCGGTCGGTCGAACCGCGGTCGTTCAGGGCCAGCACCGGCACCCGGCCCTGAGTGGTGTTGCGGACCTTGTAGAAGAGCTCTTTGGCGTTCTTGGGCGACAACCGGACGCACCCGGCCGAGTCACGGCGGCCGAGCTTGCGCACTTTGTCCGCCCCGATGGCGGCGTGGATGGCTAGACCTGACTGCCGGCCGTTGTTCATCAGGTCGTAGAACATCGCGTAGTGCATCGGCGCGCCATCCCATGACGCGGACCAGTAGCGCGCGTGGAATCGCTTCGGATTGAGCGCGAAGATGCCTTCGGGCGTGATGGTGCGAATCTTGCGCTCTTTGTGCAGTTCGACCTTCTCGCGGCCCGTCGATACCGGCCACTCGGCGTAGGGAATGATCCGGCCGTCGGCGTCGCGCTGGAAGACGTACATGTGCTGCGCGAGCGGGCCGCGGTTCGATTTGCTGACGTACATGAACAAGTCGAAGTAAGGCTGGATCTCTTCCGGCACCGTCGCAAACAGGCGGCGCTGCGCCACCGCAAACGGCGACGCTTCCACCGGCGCCGTCAGCTCCGACGTGACCAGGTGCTCAGGCAGGAACGTTCTGACCGCATGTGCGGCGGGTGCGATCGCCATCTCGGACGTGGGTGTCGGCGCGGCGATTTTGTCCGATGGTCGCGTGGTGTTGGTCGTCAGCGCGAGCGCGAGCGACTCGGCTGCGAGCTGCGCGGTGTGAGAATCAGCGAGAGGTATCGACGCTTGCGGTTGCGGCGCTTCGCTCTGGGCGTCTGCCGGCGCTTGCGGCGTCGGTTCGCCGAGATGCGGCGTGATCGAGCGCGGCGCGTGGACGGCCTGACCTTCCGTCGCGATGTACGGATTGAATGCCGGATCCGACGGATCGGGAGCGGAGATCGGAAGCGCGGACTCTGCAGATTCAGCCTCTGCACGAGCCCGCAACGGATCCTGGCTACCTACTGTCCCAGCGGAGATCAGAACGCCCAATAGGGCCAAAGCGGAAAGCGCTTTGAAACGCGGCATGAAGCACCCAACACTGCTTCCCCGCGTCGGTTCTGATCCCCATCAGCCCGACCCCTTCCATGTTTCAAACCTGAAACAAATCGAGTCAGGTTGCAATCATCCAAACGGATAAAAATTCAAAAAAACTGTGTACGCATAATTAGTTCGTCGATGAAGCTACCATCGACGTTTAACTCACGTTGAAGTTGTCCGCACACGCTGAAGCCGAACTGCGCATACAACTTTTGCGCGGCGGTGTTGTCGGCACTCACGGTCAGGGTTGCGTTTCGCACTTTTGCCGTCGCAAGGTACCCCATCGCAGATTGCATGAGTGCAAACGCGACTCCCCGACGGCGAAAATTTTCACCGACATAGACGGCGCCGATGTCGGCACAGTGCGCGTGTTTCATCCGGAGATTGAGGGACACAACAGTCAGACCTGCCAACTCGTTGCCGATCTCGGCACCGAACCACTTCGCCGGACCCTCTAAACGCGACTTCCACCAGGCGAGTGGATGCGGCGCTTCTTCTTCCCACGCGCTTCCGAACGCTTGCGGCGAGAGGCGCAAGCCTTCGAGGCGCAATCGGCGTACCGCGATCGCGTCGGACGGCGTTAACAGGCGAACGGAGGTTCCGCTCACGGACCCGCGCCACCGAAACGTTCTTCCCACGCCGCGATCTGCTCCGGCGCGATCTTGGCGAAGAGCACCGGTGGGATCGTGAACGCGTGGCCGGGTTTCAGCACCGCGATCTCGTCGGCGATTTTGCCCTTGGGCCAGTGCAGCGTCTTGATGTCGAGACCTAACGCCTTCGCCATCGCCTCTGAAGCGAACGGGATCACCGGCGCGGAGAGGATCGCGAACAGGCGGATGAGGTTGATCGCCGTTCGAACGCTAACGGCGGCTGCGTCCTTGTCGGTGCGGATCGTGGTCCAGGGCGCTGCGTCGGCCAGGTACTCGTTGCCGAGGACCCAGATGGCGCGGAGTTCCTGTGCGGCTTTGCGCAGCTGAATCTCTTCGAGGAAGACCGAGTAGATGCCGAAGCGGCGTTCGAGTTCGTCGGCGAGTTTCGTTTCCTTCGGGCCAGGCTTGCCGCCCTCCGGAACAACTGCGCCGAATTTGCCCTCCGTGAACTTCAGCGTGCGGTTGATGAAGTTCCCCAGCACGTCGGCGAGGTCTTTGTTCACCGTGTCGGCGAAGTGTTGCCACGTGAACGACGAGTCGGCGCTCTCCGGCGCGTTCGCCGTCAGGTACCAACGCCAGAAGTCGGGCGGCAGAATTTCCAGCGCCGCGTCCATGAAGACGCCGCGCTTCTGGCTCGTCGAGAATTTGCCGCCGTAGTAGTTGAGCCAGTTGAAGCCTTTGATTTGGTCGACGAGCTTCCACTTTTCGCCGGAGCCTAAGATGGTCACCGGGAAGCCGACTGTGTGGAAGGGCACGTTGTCTTTGCCCATGAACTCGACGTAGCGGACGTTCTTCTGGGCGTCGTCGCCGACCCACCAGGATTTCCAGTCGCGCGAGTTGGTGCCGGCGGGGGCGCTGTCGGCCCATTCCTTGGTCGAGCCGATGTATTCGATCGGGGCGTCGAACCAGACGTAGAAGACTTTGCCTTTGAGGCCTTCGACGTCGGGGCGTTTGCCGTCCGGGTTCGGCCCCCAGGTTTCGGCGTTGACCGGCACACCCCACGCGAGGTCGCGCGTGATGCCGCGGTCCTGCAGACCTTCGTCCAGCCATTTCAGCGCGATGGATGACACCAACGGCGACCATTCGTGCCGCTCGCCGATCCATTTGCGCAGTTCGTCGGAGAATTTCGCCTGCAGCAGGAACAGATGCTTGCTATCACGCAGTTCGATGTCGGTCGAGCCCGAGAGCGCCGAGCGCGGTTGAATCAGATCGGCGGGATCGAGGACGCGTGTGCAGTTCTCGCACTGGTCGCCGCGCGCGCGATCGTAGCCGCAATGCGGGCAAGTGCCGATCACGTAGCGGTCGGGCAGGAAGCGGCCGTCGGCTTTCGAATAGACTTGGCGCGTGGTGCGTTCTTCGATGTGGCCGCGTTCCCAGAGCACTCTTGCGAAGTGCTGGGTCAGTTCGCGGTTCTGGACGCTGGACGAGCGGCCGAAGTAGTCGAACGACAGGCCGAAGCCTTCGCCCAGCTCTTTCTGGATCGCCCACCATTTCGTGCAGTATTCCGCGATGGGGAGATTTTCCTCGATCGCAGCCAGTTCGGCCGGCGTGCCGTGTTCGTCGGTGGCGCAGATGTAGAGCGTCTCGCGGCCGCGCGAACGCTGAAAGCGCGCGTAGACGTCGGCCGGCAACATGGAGCCGGCCAGGTTACCCAGATGCTTGATGCCGTTGATGTACGGCAGGGCGCTGGTGATCAGGACTCGCTTCTGGGTGGTCATGGGGGTCGCTCGTTTTCAGCGCCGGGTAGATGAACCCGGCGCAAAGGGAGCGCGAACATATAGAAACGCGATTCCGCGAGCAAAGGCCCCCGGCTAGGCGCGGATCAGGCCGGCGATCGGCGCAATGTTGCCGCTGTCGGGGAAGATGCCTTCGACCTCGTTGCGCCCGAGGCGCATGTGGTCGGCGAGGACGCCTTTGAAGACGGCGCGCAGATCCGTTGTCGGCGCGAGATCGCGGCCTTCGTAAAGCGATGACGGCTTGAGGCCCGGCCAGTTGCCTAGGACGCGACCGCCGTTGACCGCGCCGCCGGCGATGAAGGTGACGCTGGCCGTGCCGTGGTCGGTGCCGTTGGAGCCGTTCGGGGCCACCGTTCTTCCGAATTCGGTGAAGAAGAGGATCGTGGTGCGGTCCCACGTGGGGCCGAGCGTGTCTTTGATCGCCTTCACGCCTTTGTCGAGGTTATCGAGCAGAAAGGCGAGGACGCCTTGCGTCGTGCCCTGGCCTTGGTGGGTGTCCCAGCCGCCGACTTCCATGACGGCGATGCGCGGGCCGTCTTGGGCGGCGATGATGTTGGCGGCCATCTTCGCCAGCGGTTCGAAGCGGTAGCCGCGGGCGCCGCGCATCTGCTGTGCGTTCGCCTGCATGTCGCCGCCGCCGGCAGCGCCCGCTACAGCGCCGACTTCTAGGGCGCGATCGAGCGCCGAGCGCAGCATGGGATCGCGGGCGTACATCGCCTTGAGGCGCATCAGGAAGTCGTCGTCGACGGATGGGAGTTGCGGCGGCATCCATGACGTGACCGGGCGCTGGCCTTGCAGGATCACCGGGATCGATTGCGCGACGGCGAGTGCGAGCTTTGGATCGTTGACGCCCGCAGGGCCGAGCGCACGGTTGAGCCAGCCGTCGCTAGTTGGCATCACGCGCGCGGTGCCGGTTTCGATCACGTTCTGGCCGTCGAAGTGCGAACGCTCGCGGTACGGTGAGGCGACGGCGTGAACGATAGCGAGCTGCTTTTGATCGTAGAGCGCTTTGAACGTCGGTAGTTTGGCGTTTAGGCCATAGCTGCCATCCAGGTTCAGGATCGCTTCCTTCGGCAGCGCGAGCGAGCCACGAGCGCGAGCGTAGTCCGGGTCGCCGTGTGGCGGGACGGCGGCGAGGCCGTCGAGGGCGCCGCGCATCACGATGACGATGAAACGGCGGTCGCCTGGCGTTGCGGCGAAGGAGAAGCGCGGCGCGGCGGCGGTGAGCGCTGCGGCGCCGACGGCGGAGTGGATGAGGGTTCGCCGATCGAGTGTCATCGTCTTTGAAACTCCGGTGAGGCGAGAAGCAGTGCGAGGCCCTGGGTCGGGTCGGCGGCGAGTTTTAGCGCTTCGCGCGTCGGCGGTGACAGGAGCGGCCCCATCGTTGTATCGGCCAGCACCGCCGGGTCCGGCTTCTTTTGGATTCGTTCGGCGAGCACGTGTGCCCATTGCACGCGCTCCATGATCGCGGCTGGGCCTGCCCAGGCGGAGGCGACGTCGGGCCAGCCTTTCGGCGACTGTGCGGTGAAGGGGATTTGGCCCATGACGCGCAGGGATTCGGCCAAGCCTTGGAAACGCTGATCGCCGAGCGTGTCCTGGATGCCCCCCAAGAGGCGTATCGCTGCCACGATGTATTCGATCGGCGTGCGCATTTTGTTGAGCGTCGGTTGCCAGGCTGAAGGTTCGTCGACGAGGGCGGCCGCGAGCGCACGCAGGTCGCCGCCGGTGTCGCGGAAGACGCGTTCGAGTTTGGCGACGGCTTGCGGCGGCGGTTCGTCGGCGATGAAGTGGCGCGCCAGTTTGGTTGCGATGTGGCGCGCGGTCGATGGATGGCGCGCGAGGTCGCGTAAGGCGTCTTGGCCTTCGCGTTCGCCGTTCTCGCCGTAGGTCTTGCCGAGCAGCGCTTTCGATCCGGCTTGGTGGCGGTTCTGGAAGAATTTGAAACCGGTGCCGGCGCCGGATTCGCGGTCGACGCTCCAGCCGGTCAGGATTTTTGCCAGTTCGATGACGTCGGCCTGGGTGTAGCCGCCGTTCACGCCCACCGTATGCAGTTCCAGGATTTCGCGCGCGTGGTTTTCGTTAAGGCCCTTGCCAGTGTAACGGCCTGCCGGTGAATCCGGCCCGATCGAATAGGCGTTGTCGAGATAGATGAGCATCGCCGGATGGCGGACCGTCGAGATCAGCAGGTCTTCGAATTTGCCGAGCACGGCGGGGCGGATCGCTTCGCGCTCGTAGGAGCCGGCGAAGAACGTCATGCGCTGCTTCAGCACCGAGATGGTGAAATGGTTCGACCAGAACCAGACGTAGCGCTCAAGGAACGGCACCGGCGTCTCGAAAGCGTTGCGCATCCACGGGCGCATTTCGGCGATGAACATGTCGCGGCCCATTTTGGCGAGCTTGACCATGTCGTCGGGCGACTTGTTGGCGGCCTCGCGCATGCTGGGCAGGTCGCGCAGTACTTGGGCTGTGGATTTCTGGCCGGCGAAGGGACGTGTGATAGGCTCGACGCTTCCGAGCTGCGACTTGAGCCATCCGCGGGGGTCGCCGCGCATGGCGTCGAGATCGCGCTTGCCAGCGCCCAGGCCGAAGCGATGGGTGGCGAGGACTGCCTCTAAATTCATGCGTCCCATCCCCTAAGAATTTTGGCCCCGCCTTGGACTTCCCCGCGCGTTCTGCTTTAACGCGGCGGTCCGCGCCAATCCGTCGGAGCCCCATCTTAGCTCATGAACACCCCGAAAAACGGCCTCACTTACGCCCAGGCGGGCGTCGATATCGATGCGGGCGATGCGCTGGTCGAAGCGATCAAGCCGCTGGCGAAATCTACTGCGCGGCCGGGGGCGGATGCGAGCCTCGGCGGGTTCGGCGGGTTGTTCGATTTGAAGGCGGCTGGGTTCAAGGATCCGTTGCTGGTGGCCGGCACGGATGGCGTGGGGACGAAGCTGAAGGTCGCGATCGAGTCGGGGATTCATGACACGGTTGGGATCGATCTCGTGGCGATGTCGGTGAACGACATTGTCGTGCAGGGGGCGGAGCCTCTGTTGTTCCTCGATTATTTCGCGACGGGGAAGCTTGAGGTCGCGATGGCGACCGATGTCGTGAAGGGGATCGCCGAGGGGTGCCGGCAGGCGGGTTGTGCGCTCGTCGGCGGCGAGACAGCCGAGATGCCGGGAATGTATGCGCGCGGCGACTATGACCTCGCGGGGTTTGCGATCGGCGCGGTCGAACGGGATCAAGTTCTGCCGCGGCGCGGCATGGCGGTGGGTGACGTGGTGCTCGGGCTCACGTCGTCGGGGGTTCACTCGAACGGGTTTTCGCTGGTGCGGCGGATCGTGGCGGAGAGTGGGCTTTCCTATGAGTCGCCGGCGCCGTTCGCAAAAGGCGAAGCGTTGGGGCGCGCGTTGCTGGCGCCGACGCGGATTTATGTGAAGAGCGCGCTGGCGCTTATCCGCCAGGGCGATGTGAAGGGCTTCGCGCATATCACCGGCGGCGGTTTGACGGAGAACGCGCCGCGCGTCGTGCCGGATGATTTCGACATCGAGATCGATCTCGGCGCTTGGCCTTTGCCGCCGCTGTTTCAGTGGCTGGCGCGTTCGGGCGGCGTGGACGAGCGCGAGATGCTGCGGACGTTCAATTGCGGCATCGGCATGATCGCGATTGTTCCGGCCGACAAGGCGGACGACGCGATCAGCATTCTGACGGCAGCGGGCGAGCACGTGTACGCGATCGGCAAGCTGATCGCGGGCAAAGGCGAGCCGACGGTGCGCTATCGCGGCCGCACGAGCCTCTGAGCGTGGCGTCACGCACCCGCGTCGCCATTTTGATTTCCGGACGCGGCAGTAATATGCGCGCGCTGATCGAGGCGGCGCGAGCGGCGGATTATCCGGGTGAGATTGTGCTTGTCGTTTCGAGCCGGAGCGATGCACCGGGGTTAAACGTTGCGCGCGACGCTGGTGTGCCGACCGTCGTCGTTGATCAGGTGCGCTTTCGGCGCGAGAACCGGGATCGTGAGGCTTACGACGCCGAACTACACGGCGAACTGACGAAAGCGAATATCGGGTTCGTTTGCCTCGCCGGATTCATGCGCATTCTTTCCGACGGCTTCGTACGCAAGTGGGAGGGGCGGATCGTCAACATCCACCCTTCCCTTTTGCCGGCGTTTCGCGGGTTGAGGCCGCAGGCGCAAGCGTTGGCTGCGCGGGTCGCCGTGTCAGGCTGCACCGTGCATTATGTCGTACCGGAACTTGATGCCGGCGCGACGATCGCGCAGTCGGAAGTGCCCGTGCTGACGGGCGATACGGAAGAGACGTTGAGCGCGCGTATTCTGGAGGCCGAGCACAAGCTTTATCCGCTCGCGCTCAGACAAGTGCTGCTGCGCGGTTAGCGCCTCAGTTCCCGCATTTTTCGTACCAGGGTGTTTGCTCGCCGTTGGCGAGGATCTTGCCGTCCTTCACGTAGACGTCGTCGGCACCGGCGTATGCCACCGCGAGGCCGCCGAGGCTCGACGACCAGAGGCGGTAGCGGCTCTTCTCCATCTTGAGCACGACGTCGATTTCGTCGCTCTCCGATTTGACGACGTAGAGCACGCGGTTGTCCGGCATTTGCTTCAGCTCGAGCAACGTCGACGGATTGGCGTCTTTCTTGTCGGTGTCTGTCGTGAGGACGACGTGGCCGTCGGCAGTCTCGGTCCATGCCGAGTGGATGTTGGTCGCGCTTGCCGGCTTTGAGCAATCGACGGCCCACTTGCCGGCGAGGCCGGTTGCCTTCAGTGCGTCGGTGTCGGGGCTCGCGGCGGCCGAGGATGCTGCGAGCGTTGCGCCGAGCATCAATACGAGCGTTCTTTGCATAGGGGTCTCCCTTGGCGTCCGCCCAGTAATACCCCGCGCGCTGTGAGCGCACAAAGGTGCGGTCGTCACTTCGCTTTCAGTATCGCGCGGGCGGCATTGCGGCCGCTGGCGCCGCTGATTCCGGCGCCGCCGTGGATGCCGTTGCCGCAGAGGTAGAGGCCGTCGATCGGCGTCTTGTGGTTCGACCAGCCCGGGATCGGGCGCATGAAGAACATTTGGTCGAGGATTAGCTGGCCGTGGTTCATATCGCCTTCGGTCAGGCCGTAGGTTTTCTCGAGGTCGAGGGGCGTCAGCAATTTGGTTTCGCGGATGCTCGCCTTCAGTTGCGGGAATACGGTTGCCGCGGTGTCGATGGCTGAGCGTTCCAACACGGGACGGAGTTGTTCCCAATCGCCTTGGCGCAGCGTGTACGGCGCGAACTGGACGTGGAGTGAGGCCACGCGGCCGGACGTCGTGATTTCGAGATAAGGCGCCTTCGACATTTCGCCGTACTTCGCGGCGTCGTAGGCGCGCTCTGCATAGCGAACCGTCGGCGCGATGACGAGCGTGCCTTTCGGCAGGCCGTGGTTGCCATCGGTTAGGAGATGCACCTTCGCCACGGCGCCGCGCATCTTGATCGATTGCGTGGCCCATACGAACTCTGGCGGCAGTTCCGGCGCGCCAACGAGGTCGAGCAAGGTGTGGCGCGGGTCGGCGGCGGAGACCACCGTCGTTGCCGTGATCTCTTCGCCGTTGGTCAGGCGCACGCCGCTGACGGTTTGATTTTCGACGAGCATGTTCTTCACGCTGGCGGAGAGGCGCAGTTCGCCGCCGCGGGCTTTCAGTGCGGCGACGAGTGCGTCGGCGATGCGGCCCGTGCCGCCTTCAACGCGAAGGTGGCCGGGGCCGCCGCGGTTGAGCCAATTGTGCATCAGCGTGTAGCCGGTGCCCGCCGACATGGGGCCTAGCGTGTTGCCGTGGATGGCGACGGCGCCGATCGCGGCGCGCACCGCGTCGGACTCGAACCACTCTTCAGTGAGTTCGAGCGACGACATCGGCATTGCGCGGATGACGCGGAACATGTCCTTGGGACCAAGGCGGCGCAGCTTCAGCGCGAGTTGTGCGAGCGGCCATCCTTCGGACAGCGTGACGTGCGGCAGGCGCGGCATCGGCGTGCGGTAGGCGGCGTCGAGGAAGGCGGCCGCTTCCTTCATGAAGGCGACGAAGTCGGGCCAGCGCTCGGCATCGCTTTTCGAAAGACTGCGGATCGACGCGAGCGTTTCTTCGTCCGGGTCAGCGGTTAGGCGGAGTTGGCGGCCGTCCGGCAGGAAGGAAATCAGCGGTTCGCTCACTGATGCGGGCAAGCCGTGCTGCGCGAGATCGAGATCGCTCACGATATCTGGGCGGAGTTGGCCGCCGGCGTGCAGAGCGTCGGCCTGAAACTCTTTGCCGAAAGATTCTGTGGCGGCTTGTCCGCCGGCGATGGCGCGGCGTTCGAGGACCAGGACCTTCTTGCCTGCTTTCGCCAGATAGTTTGCCGCGACTAGGCCGTTGAGGCCGGCGCCGATGACGATGATGTCGACGTTCGCCATTAGCGCCAGTCCTTCAGCGCGGCGTCGGCGGCCATCTTGCCGGCTGCGCCCATGACGCCACCGCCGGGATGTGCGCCGGACGCGCCGAAATAGTAACCGGGCAGCGGCGTGCGGAAGTCGGCCCATTGCGGCGCGGGGCGGAGGAAGAAGAGCTGATGCAACAGCAGTTCGCCGTGGAAGATGTTGCCGCCGGTGATGCCGGCGATGCGTTCGATGTCTTTGGGCGTGATCACCTGTTTGCCGACGATCGCGCGGCGGATGTTCGGCGCGTAGCGTTCGATCGTGGAGATCACGGTTTCGCCGAAGGCGTCGCGCTTGGCGTCGTCCCAGCCGCCTTCGATGTCGTAGGGCGCGTATTGCACGAAGCACGACATGACATGGTGGCCCGGTGGGGCCATGTCGCGGTCGATCATCGATGGGATGATCATATCGATGTAGGGCTGCTTCGAGAACTGGCCGTACTTCGCTTCGTCGTAGGCGCGTTCGATGTATTCGATCGACGGGCTGATGGAGATGGCGCCGCGATGGAGCGGGCTTTCGCCGGGCAGGCATTTGAAGTCCGGCAGTTCGCTGAGCGCGATGTTGACTTTGCCGGAGGAGCCGCGGACGCGGAAGTTTCGGATTTGCTGCGTGAACTCGTCGGGAAAGTGTTTGCTTTCGACGAATTGCAGGAAGCTGCGTTTCGGGTCGGCGGCGGACATCACGACCTTGGCGTGGAGTTCGTCGCCGTTTTCGAGGGCGACGCCTGCGGCGCGGCCACCTTTGACGATGACTTGTTTCACGGATGCGCCAGTGCGGATTTCGACGCCCAACGCGCGGGCGGAGGACGCGATCGCTGCAGTTACGCCGCCGGTGCCGTTCTTGGCGAAGCCCCAGGCACGGAAGGCGCCGTCGATCTCGCCCATGTAGTGATGCAGCAAGACGTAGGCCGTGCCGGGCGAATGGGGGCCTAAGAACGTGCCGATGATGCCGCTGGCGGACTTCGTGCCCTTGAGCGGATCGAACTCGAACCATTCGTTCAGCAGGTCGGCCGACGATTGCGTGACGAGTTTGGCGATGCGGTAGAGTTCTTTTTCGCTCAGGCTTTTGGCGTATTGGCCGAGTTTGAGCAGGCCCATCAGATCGCGCGGGCTCATCGACGACGGGTCGGGCGGCACGAGACCGATCACCGGCTTGATCGCTTTCGCTGCGCGCGCCATGACGCGGCTGTATTCGTCGGCGGCTTCGGCGTCGCGCGGCGAGTGGCGGTAGATTTCGCGGCGCGTCTGATCGTGATCTTCCCAGGCTGCGAGGTAGTCGCCGTTGTCCATCGGCGTGACGGTGCTGGGCAGCGGCAGGATTTTCAGGCCGTGGCGCGGCAGTTCAAGATCGCGAATGATCTCGGGACGCAGCAAGCTGACCACGTAAGAGAATTCGGTGAAGCGGTAGCCCTTGAAGATTTCCTCCGTCACCGCCGCGCCGCCGACGACGTCGCGGCGCTCCAGCACCACCACCTTCTTGCCCGCGCGCGCGAGGTAAGCGCCGGCGATCAAGCCGTTGTGGCCCGCGCCGATGACGATCGCGTCGTATTGGTTCACTGACATGCGCGGCTATTTCTTCTTCCACTCGGGTTCGTAGAACGGCAGCTTCACCACCGTGGCGGGGGCTTGGCGGCGGTGGTGTTCGACTGTCACTTCCATCGTCAGCGCGGTGCCGGGTTCGTAGTACGGGCGTTGGACGTGGACGAGCGCGATGTACTTCTTCAGCACAGGCGACCAGGTGCTGGTCGAGGCGTAGCCGACTTGTTTGCCGTTGTGCATGACCGGCAAACTTCCGCGCATCGCCATGCCTGGGATTTGCGGCGGCATGCCGACGTCGGCGAAGAGGCGTTCGAGGCCGACCCAGTCGATTTCGAGGCCGACGAGTTTCCAGGCTGGGCCTTCGCGCTTTTCCTTTTCGAGAGCGCGGCGGCCGACGAAGTAGCCCTTCTTGTCGAGGTTCACGGCCCAATCGAGGCCCATCTCGAAGGGCGTCGACTTTTGTCCGCCGATCCAAGCGTGCGTCGCCGACGTGTAGTCGACGTCGAGCATGAAGAGCCCCGCCTCGACGCGCGCCATGTCCATCGCGAGGATGCCGCACGGGGCGATGCCGTAGTCGTCGCCGGCCTGCATCAGCGCGTCCCACACCGGCAGCGCTTGGTCGGCATCCATCCAGATTTCGTAGCCGAGGTCGCCGGTGTAACCGGTGCGCGAGACGCTGACCGACACATTGCCGATGCTGGTTTGCGTCATGCGGAAGTATTTGAGTTTGTCGAGCGGGTCTTTGCAGACGCGGTTCAGGATCGCGCGCGACTTTGGACCTTGCAGGCTGAGAGCCGCCATTTTGTCGGTGACTTCGCTGATCGTGACGTTCATGCCGACGGCGTTCATCGACAGCCAGCGCAGCGACGGTTCGGCCGAGGTCATGCGGAAGCGTTGGTCGTCGAGGCGCGCGACTGTGCCGTCGTCGAGCAGCTTGCCTTCGTCGTCGCACCAGCCGGTGTAATAAACTTGACCGATCTGGAGCTTGAAAATGTCGCGCGTCGTGATGCGGTGAAGCAGACGTGCGGCGTCCGGACCTTCGATCACGTATTTCATCAGCGGCGAGACGTCGATCAGCGCCGCCGCGTCGCGTATGGCCCAGTACTCGCGGTCGAGCGACAGCTCGTACGAGCCGGCTACGATGTGGCCCGCCCAGCGGCGCCAGTTCTGCGGCGTGCACAGACGCGAGGTGCGTTCGTGAAAGGGCGTGCGTTTGAGTTGAAGCGTTTCAAGCATCATAGGCGCGACAGAGATCATGATCTGTCGCGCCGATGCAAGTCCGGTCAGTCCATCAGTTTCCGCGAGAGGTAGGTGAACTCCAGCGCGATGCGTTTGGCGCGCTCGCGTTGATTCGCGGCGGCGGCGTGGCCGCCGTCGATGTTTTCGTAATAGAGGAACGGCAGCTTCATCGATTCCATCTTGGCCGCCATTTTGCGGGCGTGGCCGGGGTGGACGCGGTCGTCCTTCGACGAGGTGACGAAGAAGGGTTCGGGGTATTTCACGCCGGCCTTCAGGTTCTGATAGGGGGAGGTCTTGCGCAGGAACGCGCCTTCGACCGGATCGTCCGGGTCGCCGTATTCGCCCATCCACGACGCGCCCGCCAGCAGCTTGTGATAGCGCAGCATGTCGAGCAGCGGGACCTGGATCACCACCGCGTTCCATAGGTCCGGATGCTGGATGAGTTCGACGCCCATCAAGAGGCCGCCGTTCGAGCCGCCTTGGATGCCGAGGCGGCGCGTGCTGGTGATTTTTCGCGCGATGAGATCCTTACCCACGGCGGCGAAGTCATCGTAGATGATTTGGCGCTTGGTCTTTAGTCCCGCTTGGTGCCAGGCGGGACCGAATTCACCGCCGCCGCGGATGTTGGCGAGGACGTAAACACCGCCACGCTCGACCCACATCTTGCCGACGGTCGCCGAGTAGCTGGGCGTCATCGACACCTGGAAGCCGCCGTAAGCGTAGAGCAGCGTCGGGTTCTGGCCGTCGAGTTTGATGTCCTTCTTATGAACGACGAAGTACGGGATCATCGTGCCGTCGGTGGACTTGGCTTCGAACTGCTGCACCTGCATGCCCGAGGCGTCGAAGCGCGGCGGCAGCGATTTCACCTTCTCGAATTTTCCGGTCGCGGCGTCGCCTTGGTAGAGCGCGTCGGGTTCGAGGAAGCCCGCGACGTTGACGAACGCGAGGTCATCTTCGTCGCGCGTCGCGACCACGCCGATCGAGGCGTTGGCCGGCAGGTCGACCTTCGTGCGCGACCAGGCGCCCTTGGCGAAGGCGTAGGAATAAAGGCCGCCCTTCACGTTCTCATACACGGCGACCAGCAAGCGGTTGCGCGTACCTGCGACCTGTTCGATCGATTCGCGCGGGCCCGGCGTGTAGATCACAGTTGCCTTGGCGCTTTTCAGGTTCGCTTTCAGCTCGGCGAGGTCGAAGGAGAGCAGCGTGCCTTTCGGCAGCTTCACGCCGTTCCACGTCCAATCGTCGTCGATCGTGATCACCAGCTGGCCGGCGACGAAGCCCTGCAGGTTCGACTTCAGCGGGAACGGGAGCTGCACCGGACCGTTGTCCGTCGACAGGTAGTATTCCGTTTCGAAGAAAGACGGATTGCGCGTGAACAGCACGCCTTTGACGACGCCGTCCTGGTCGCGCAACACGCCGGCGCCGGCGGCGACGTCGGTTTGCTTGCCGCGATAGACTTCCGGCGCGTCTTCGAGTTTCGTGCCGCGCTTCCACAGTTTGACGATGAACGGATAACCGGACTCGGTCAGCGTGTTCGGGCCCCATTCGCGGGCGACGTAGAGCGTGTCGGCGTCGAGCCAGTCGGCGCTTTGCTTGCCGGCGGGGAGTTTGAAGCCGCCGTCGACGAACTTCTTCGCCGTGTTATCGAACTCGCGGATTTCGACGGCGTCTTTGCCGCCATCCGAGAGCTGCATCAGGCAGAGGCGTTCTTCCGGCGCGAGGCAGCCTGATCCTTTGTAGACCCAGTTCGCGCCTTCGGCCTTCGACAGCGCGTCGATGTCGATGACCGTTTCCCACGACGGAGTCGCGTTGCGGTAGCCGTTTGTCGTCGTGCGGCGCAGGAGGCCGCGCACGTTCACATCGTCTTGCCAGAAATTGTAGACGCTGCCGCCGCGCAGACTCGGCATCGGGATGCGGTCTTTGGCCTCAAGGATCGTCAGCGCCTTGGCGTGGAGATCTTCGTAGCGCGCGTCGGCTTGCAGGAGTTTCAGCGAGCGCTCGTTTTGCGCGCGTACCCAGGCGAGAGGCTTTTCGCCCTCAACCTCTTCGAGCCACTGGAATGGATCGGCGACTTCTTTTGCGAAGGTCATGCCCACCGTTACGAAAGCTAGCGCTGAGACCAGCGGAAGAATGAAGTTGCGCACGAATGCCCCCACGTCTTGGAGCGGCCAGGATTAGCGAACTGGCCGCCTGAGGGAAACGCCAAATCTTCGTGAGGGGCGGAGCTTATGCACTCTTTCGGTCGACTTCGCGCGCTTGTTGCGCACGCGCCAGGCGAGTGACGGGTAGCGGCGTCGACTCGGCTTGCTGCGACGCGGCAAGCACGGCCGCCTTTGTATCCGGTTTGACAACGGGCAGCGGCGCGGGTGGTGGGCCGAACTGCAGGTGGAATGCGTCCGCTGCGTAACCGACGTCGAAGGCGAAGCCGAGTTCGGTGGCGCGTGTGGGGACCACGCGCTGGGAGAAAAGGAAGATGGTGCTCATCTCGCCGAGCATCGTCTTCAGCGCCCATGTGGGTGCGGTGAGGAACAGTGGACGGTGGAAGGTACGTGCGAGCGCGCGCTGGAAGTCGGCGTTGCGCAGCGGTTCGGGGGCGACGGCGTTGATCGGGCCGCTCCAGCGTTTGTCGTCGATGCCGGCGAGGATCATGCGGATCATGTCTTCGCGCGTGATCCAGCTCATCCATTGGCGGCCGCTGCCGAATATCGCGCCGAGGCCGAAGCGCGCGGGCAGCGCCATCATCGGTAGCGCGCCGCCGCTTTTGTCGAAGACGATGCCGATGCGCAGGCAAACGACGCGGATGTCGAGGGCGGTTGCACGTTGGGCTGCGGATTCCCAGGCGCGGCAGAGGTCGGCGGCGAAGCCCTGCCCTACCCCGGCGGTTTCGTGCAGGATGGCTTCGTTGCCTTCGCCGTAGATGCCGATTGCCGAGCCTGAGACGAGCACGGCGGGTTTCGTTTCCAGCGTCGTCATCCATTCGACGAGCGCGTTGGTGAGGTCGACACGCGAGCGCCAGATTTGCGCGCGGCGGCTGCGCGTCCACGGCAGGCCGAGGATCGGTGCGCCGGCGAGGTTCACCACCGCGTCGATGCGTGTCTCGGGCGGCGGTGCGTCGAAGCTGTCTATGTGGTGGACGACGTCTCCGAGCAGCGCGCGGGATTGGCGCTTGTCGCGGGCGAGCGCGAAGACGCGGTCGCCGCGGGCGAGCAAACGTTTGACCAGCGCGGCGCCGATGAAGCCGGTCGCGCCGGTGACGAGGACGGTGCGGCCGCTGGGTTCGACGGCCGGGGTGGCTTGCGGCTTCATATGGCCGAGCATGACGACGGCGATGGCGTCGCGGATCGAGAACGCGAGCACGCCGATGGCGGCCATAGTGAAGAACCAGGACAAGAGGCCGTGCGATGCTGCCGTGACCGCGGTCGGTGCGCCGACGTTCGCGATGAGGTGTGGGAGGGCAAAGGCGAGGAAGAGGCCGAAGCTGACGGCGAGGACCGTGTGCAGGACGCGTTCGAACGGCGGCAGATTGCGCGTGCGGTCTTCTTCGACGAAGTCGGTGATGGTGATGATCACTTCGGCGAGCAGGAGCGCGATCACCGCGACCGCGAAGACGCCTTGCGGGTTGGTCCAGGCGAAGATGACGAAGAGGATGGCGTAGATGCCTTCGCGCGCGCTGTGCAGGGCGAGTTCGAAGCGGGCCGATGGTTTGCTAGGCAGACGCTCGGTGATCTCGTGGTGCAGCACGTTGTCGAGTGCACCGAGGATGGTTTGGAACGCGAGGATGTAGAGAGCGATGGTCATGACCTCACTCCTTCGGGTCGGCGAAGACGCCGTCTTGGAAGATGGTGCGACCGAGCCACGGGTGGTCGAACGACAGTGTGAAGCGGAAGGTGGCGTCACCTAAATCCGTGTGACGAACTTCGGCGATGCCGGGCGTCATCCATACCGGGAGCGGCACGCTGACGTGGCCTAGCCGCCAGAAAAATCGGCGCGAGCGGAAGACGAGACTGCCTCGGTCGGCGGACAAGTCCAGCAGCATCGTCCATCCGCCCGCGCAGCATTCGAGCAGTCGGCCGTCTTCCGACGGACGCTTGATCGAACGCACTTGGAACGCCAAACCGAACGGCCCGCGGTAGACCCGCGTCCATGACATGCCGCCGTCTTTGACGCTCACCTTCACCAACGCGTCGCACTCGCCCGTGATGACGGGCAGCGGCGCGCCGAACGGAAACAAGAAGTATGCGAAGACCCGGCCGAGCAGCGTGAGCTTGGTGTCGGTGCGGCCTTCGTAGACAGCCGGCGTGATGCGTTCGAAACGCGCACGCACGGCGTGAGGTAGCGAGAGCCACGCGCGGGCGCCGATGATGCGCTCGATCGTGTCGTTGCGTTCGACGTGATCGGCCTCGGCGAGCGAGCGCGGACCGCTCCACATCAGACCTGTCAGCGCGCGGGCCATGTTCAGGCTCTCTTATTTAACGGCGACGAGACGGGCGACGCCCGCACCCAATTTGATCAACCGCTGCAAGGCGGGCCGCGGCACGCGCTTCATCTGGTCGTACCAACCCATCAGGCGCTCCACGAACGAGAGCATGTCGTTGACGCGGCGGCGCACGTCGGGCGGCGTGGTCGGGTCGCTGTCCGCGAGGTCGCGGGCGGCGCGCAGAACTTCGAGCGTCGGGTCGATCTCGCGCTTTTTGCGCTCGTCGACGATGGTCTCGACGACGTCCCAGGGGTCGCCCTTGGCCTCATAATAATTGCGGCGGTCGCCGATCATGTGGATCAGGCTGACCAGGCGGTAGCCCTGCAGGTCGTCGAGGGACGTCGAGACGTTGGAGCGGGCGATGCCTAAGACCTCCGCGATCTCGTCGGCGGGCATGGGACGGCCTTGCAGCCAGAGCAGCGCATGGATCTGAGCGACGGAGCGGTTGACGCCCCAGCGGGCGCCCATTTCGCCCCAGTGGAGGACGATCTTCTCCATGACGGGTGAAAGCGGCATGACGGTCTCCTATGCCTGTTCTTTCTGTCACGACAGAAATTACTGACACACGAGGCCGGATTCAAGCCCCGGGGGCGCGTCCAGGCGCCGCATGGGGACGACCGGGAACCGGAACGCGAACTCACAGTTACCTTCGCCGGTTCCCGTACCGGTGTCTTGAGCGCGACATGTTTGCGGCCCACGGTGGCGATCCGGAGGACTCATCAACAGGAGGGATAATCCTATGGGACGGTTTTTGTTGTTCTTGCTCGTGTTCGTTATCGGCGGCGTTATTGGTTTTGCGGTCGGCGGCTTTGGCGGCGCGGCGGCCGGCAGTTATCTTGGCGCGTGCAAGGTGATCGACAGCTCGGTCGCGTCCGGCGCCATGACGCAGGAAGAAGCCAACACGACGATCCGCGCGATTGCCACCGATCTCGGCGTGAAGCCGGAAGACAAGCAGCGCATCATCGACGCGTTGAAGCGTTCGGATCAGCCGGAGACGCCCTGCTCGACGGCGGTCCAGGCGCTCTAAGATCATCAGTCGGGCGCAGCTCTTGAGCTGCGCCCGACTCGATTACTCCGCACGCTCGCCTACCAGGCACTACTGCTGCAGTACGCCGATTTCCCTGAGCCAGCCCTCGACCAGCGGGGGCCAAGACTTAACAACGCGAAGCTCGCTGGGCTTCAGGCCGAACGAGTGGCCGCCTTTGGCGAAGAGATGGACCTCTGAAGGCACGCCGGCATCGTTGAGCGCCCGCGCATAAAGCGTGCTGTTGCAGATTTTATTGACGGGATCGTCCCACGCCTGCAACAGGAATGTCGGTGGCGTTTTCTCGGTGACGTGCAAGCCCGGATCGAGCTTCGCACCGGAGCGGCAGATGTGACCCGGATAAAACGCAATGGCGAAGTCGGGGCGACTGCTGAGTTTGTCGATCGCATCGACGGGTTTGTAGGTCGGCTCGAATATGTTGCTGGTCTGCACGACCAGATAGCCCCCGGCCGAGAAGCCCATCGCCCCAATCTTCGCGGGATCGAGGTTCAGTTCCTTCGCCCTTGACCGAACAAACTTGATCGTCCGTTGCGCATCTTGAAGGGCGCGGGGAATTTTCGGCGTGACATGGCAATCGCACTCCTTGTCGTAATGGTGATTGCTCTTTGGAACGCGATACTTAGACAGGACGCAGGTAATGCCTTTGGATGAAATCCAATCGCATATTTCGGTGCCTCCTCTGGTAATGACCACAGCCCTGAACCCGCCACCCGGGAAGACGATGATGGCGGCGCCAGTGTTCTTTCCCTTTGGCGGAAACACCGTCATGGTCGGCGTGGTTACATCGAAGGCCGACCAACCGTTGTGACTCTCGGCCGGCTGAGACACGCCTTCCATGTCCGGTGCGCCGTTCGGCCAAATCGGAATTTGTTTCAGACCCGAAGGCGCCTGCCACACGCCGTCCACCCGGACCTCTGGGTTCGCCTGTGTCTGGTCGTGCGTCACCGGCTTGTTCGTTTTCGTTTGAGCTCCGGCGGCGTCCGAAGGTTGCGCTTGGGCGGCGGCAGCCGCCAAGCACGACAACGCCAGGACCCATGCAAGAGTTTGCCAAGCACGATGCAAGAGCGGTTTCTCCTCTCGAATGTAGCTGACCTAGGATTTCTTCCTATCGATCATCGTGAGGACCGTATGGGCGAGATCGGCGGGGGCATCTGCCAGATGGTCTGCGCCAGCCGTTTCAAGCTCCTCTCGCGTACCATATCCCCAGAGCACGCCGAGACCGCGCATGCCGACCGCATGGGCGCCGGAAATATCGTGGCGGCGATCCCCGACCATCAGACTGTGACGCGGCGAAAGATCATGTTTGGACACGATATGGGCGAGCAGTTCAGGCTTGTGATCCAGTTCGCCGCTCGGCACGGAGCCATAGATGCCGTCGAAGTATGTGGCGAACTTCAGGTGGTCCAGAATGCGGCTTGCGAAGACCGCCCTTTTTGATGTCGCGAGATAGATGCGCAATCCGCTCCGCTTCATGTCTTCAAGCGATTTGCCAATTCCGGGATACGGCACGCTGCCGAGAAGCCCACTTTCGCCGTAGTGCTGACGATAGGCTGCCACGGCTTCACCGACTCTGTCGTCCCCGTATGACCCTAGCAAGATGTGCATCACATCTTCGAGCGGAGGCCCGATGAAACGCCTGATGTCCAGGGTTTCGTCCGGCTCGTGCCCCAGCGCGCGCAGCGCTGCAAGGCAGCTTGCCAAAATGCCGGGTTGTGAATCGATCAATGTGCCGTCGAGGTCTAGAAGAACGGACCAGGTCATGGCCCGAAGATAACGGCCACAAACAAACGAGGACAAGTTCGTTATATCTCGAACACCTCGAAACGGCGCTTTCGCAGCGTTCGCGCGACCTACTTCTCAAAGCGACTGGTGGCGTCACGATCGCGGTCGTAGCGTCTGGCGACCGAAAACGGCGGCAGCCAGGACTCGCGACGGACGGTCCAGAGTTCGTAGGTTGGCTTCAGTTGATCCGGCGCATCCAGGGATCCCAGGTTCACTTCGATTTCGTCCGCGCTGCGTGAGAAAACGGAGGAGCCGCAGCGGGGACAGAAGAACCGCCCGGCGTAGTCGCGCGTTTCGCCCTCGATCGTCACCGCTGACTCAGGGAAGATCGCGGAGGCGTGAAAAAGTGCTCCATGATGCTTGCGGCAGTCGAGACAATGACAAAGGCCGACGCGGTACGGGCGTCCCGATGCCACAATTCGGACGTCGCCGCACAGGCAACCGCCGGTAAACCGCTCCATGGATTGTGTCTCCTCTAATGCTGCGGCAGGGAACCTCGTCTGGTAAGGAACGATCCTGTTTTCCAGGCGTTGCAAAGCGAATCCCCCACGTGAAAGGAACCCGCGATGAAATCGAACGGACATGCCATCGCAAAGAACACGATTTGTCTCTGGTACGACAAGGACGCCGAGGCTGCTGCGCGGTTTTACGCCGAAGTCTTTCCCGACAGTTCGGTCGGCGCCGTCCACCGCGCGCCCGGCGACTTCCCGTCGGGCAAAAAGGGTGACGTGCTGACGGTTGAATTCACGGTTGCCGGCATCCCGTGTATCGGGCTCAACGGCGGACCGGCGTTCAAACACAACGAAGCTTTCTCGTTCCAAATCGCCACCGACGATCAGCAGGAGACTGACCGCTATTGGAACGCCATCGTCGGCAATGGCGGACAGGAGAGCGAATGCGGGTGGTGCAAGGACAAGTGGGGCGTCTCGTGGCAAATCACGCCGCGCATGCTGACCGAAGCCATGGCCGTCGGCGGCAGCGAAGCAAAACGTGCGTTCGATGCGATGATGACGATGAGGAAGATCGACGTCGCCGCGATCGAGGCCGCACGGCGGGGCTGACGCTCTCGGTGAAACGGACGCCTCCGCGCCTCGCCTCTTTTCAGATGCCGTCGCCTCGGGAATACTCCCATGGAACGCACGCTACTCTAGAGGTGGCTTGAGCCATGCAGTTTCCACCGGTTTGTCCAGAAGTGCCCGTCGTCAGCTTGGCGGCGGCACTTGCCTGCTATCGAGACCAACTCGGCTTTGCCGTTGACTGGTCGGACGAAGAACTTGGGCTCGCCGGACTGTCGCGGGGCGACACGCGGATCTTCATGTCAGCCGCTCACTACCGATCTCACCTCGGCAACCAAGGGCCGGTCGTGCTGTGGCTCAATCTATCCAGCCGCGCCGAGGTCGACGCCCTCCACGCGCAATGGGTCGCAGCAGGCGCCAAGGTCACGGCGCCGCCGGCAGCGAAGCCGTACAAGCTCTACGAATTCTTCGCCCAAGATGCCGATGGAAACATCTTTCGCGTGTTCTACGATTTCGGCGGGGAGGAAAAAAAGGCGCCGTGAGCGCCTGTGCTTAAGCGATTGAACCGCCCTTTCGCCTCGCTCAAGGATGGATGGAGGCGAAGACGATCTCGGCGAACCCAGCCGTCGTTGCCGCCCGTGCCCAATCCCGCTGGAGTTCGCATGCCAGTTGGATCCAGGTGATCGGCTGTCCGCCCGCTTGAGCAATTCGTGCCAGACCAGCGCGATGAGCTTCTTCGGACGTACCGGCGACGGCGTCCACAACGTGGAAGACCTCATATCCCTCACGAAGCGCGTCGAGCGCCGGGAAGACCAGACAGACCTCGGTCCAGAGCGCGACCATGATTAGTTTGTGCCGGCCGGTCGCCTTCACGGCGGCCACGAAGTCGACGTCTTCCCACGCGTTGATCGATGTGCGATCGATCGGCACAACGTCGCCGAGAACCTCCGTCAGCTGCCGGATGGTCGGCTGGTTCCGACCGGTGGCGACGTTGACCGTCGAGAGCACGATCGGCAAGCCGTAAAGCTTGGCCGCCTTGGCGACGGCGACAACGTTCGCCACCAGTTCGCGCCGCTCCATGGAGACGATGGAAGCGACCTGAACGGGCTGGAAGTCGATGATCACCAGGGCGGCGTTCTGCGGCGTGAGCAGTTGGTCGGCGAGAGGGTCGCGGATGTTGCGGGGCGAAGTCACGGGCGTCTCCAACGTTTAAGGATGCGATGGCCGGACTGCTATGGGTTCGGCGTCGCAACGACATCGACGAATTGGGTATCTGTTGGACCCACTCCGCTGATGTAGGCGACCACGGGCTCGGCGCGGGTTAGAGCGAAGTGCGGCCGGTCGGCCGGCTCGGTGTAGAAGCTGCCTGGAGGAAGAGCTTTGACGGCGGCTTCGTCCGCGGCAGGCCCGTAACCGAACCACCAGGTTCCCGACACAACCACTGCGGTGCGATCGTCACGATGCCGGTGCGCGGCGATGCGGGTGTTCGCCGGTACGCGGATCTCGATGACGTAGAGACCCGGCTTGGTCGGATCACCATAGAGGATCGTTGTCCGGATGCCGGCAACGCCAGACGTACCGGCTCCAGCACCACCCTTGGCGAGCGCGGCGATCTCGGCGGGCGTCAGCCTCAGATCCTGCGGCGCGGCAGTCATGGGCGCCGCGCACACGATCAGGGCTGCGACCCCAGCAACGATCTGACCGCGGCGGCTCATGGCTTCGGCCCCAGGAATTCGCGGACCATTACGACGGTCGCCTGCGGATTCTCTTCCATGATCCAATGGCCGGAATCCGCGATGACACCCTCAGTCACATCGCTGGCGGCGAAGCGCATGACAGTGGCCATCATCGGGCCGAACGATTTCTCGCCGCCAACGGCCAGCACGGGCATGGACAGCTTGCCGTTAGCGGCCAGGAAGGCCTTGTTGTCGATAGCGTCCTGGTCGAACGCGGCGAACTGAGCAAAGCCCGCGTGCATGGCGCCGGGGCGGGCATAGAGCTTGGCGTAGTGGGCTCGCGAGCGTTCGGTGAACCGCGCCGGATTGGCGGAGAACTCGTTCCAAAACCGGTCGAGATAAATTCGCTCACGCCCTGCGACCAGCCGCTCCATATCGGGCCCGCCAAAGCGGAAGTGCCAGAGGAGCGGGTTCTTGAGAATTTCCTCCCACGGCCCGATGCCAGGAACCGGCGCGTCGATCAGTACAAAGCGGGTAACCCGCTGCGGGTTCTGTACCGCGAAGGCGTAGCCGACCATGTTGCCGATATCGTGGGTGACCAGATCGGCGCGCTCGATCTTCAGCACGTCGAGAACGCCTGCGATGTCGGCGCCTTGCATTTTCTTGTCGTAGCCGCCAGCGGGCTTCGCCGACAGTCCCATGCCTCGCAGGTCCGGCACGACGACGGTGTGATCTTTGGCAAGGTTGGCCGCCATGGGTGCCCACATATCTCCCGTCTCGCCGTAGCCGTGCAACAGGACGACTGCCGGCCCTCGCCCGCCCACCCGGACGTGGAGGGTGGTGCCGTTGGTCGCGATCTCGCGCGTTTTAAACCCGGTGGGGAACGCAGATGGTTGCGCGTGGGCGGGAAGCGCCAGCAACAGCAGCGCTAACGTCGTGACGAATAGGTGCCGCATGGGAGTCTCCGAACGTGTCAGGAGGCCTAGCTCTACGCGGCCAGAACGGAGGGGACTTGTAGGATACCGGCGGCTTTAGCTTGATCCGGGCGCGGCGACGGTCGGCCTCGATCACATCAGCAAACTGCGCCGCCAATGGGCGGGGCTTGCGCCGACGACATTCTTGAACACCCGCGTGAAGTGGCTTTGGTCTGCGAATCCGCAGGCGAGGGCCACGTCCGCCAATGGTACGCCCGGCGACGACATCAGTGTCCTCGCTCGAGCAATGCGTTGCGCCAACAGCCATTGGTGCGGCGGCTGGCCCATGCTTTGCCTGAACGCGCGCGCGAAATGGCTCACCGAGAGTCCGCAAGCCGATGCCAGATCAGACAACGTGACGTCCGCAGACAGGTCAGCCTCCATCAGATCCGTGACCCGTCGGAGTTGCCACGCGGCGAGGCCGCCGCGACGCACGGGCTGCGCCCGCTGCATGCCGCCAAACGCACAAGCGAAGTAGGTGTGCGTCGCCAGCAGTTGGTGATCGGCATAGAGTTGGCTGACCTCCGCAGGACGACCTAGCGTTGGCAATAACGCCATGCCCATGTGCCAGACTGTCTCGTCGAGCACGCCGCGCTCGCAGGTCAGCGTGTCGATCCGGCGGGCTCCGTGATCGTGGGCGATCTGGTCGAGGGCGGCACGCGACACATAGAAATGCATCGTGTCGAACGGCATGGGGAGATAGGCCTGCGGCTCCGTCTCATGATCCACAATCGACGTCGTGCGGGCGCCGTAGCCTCTAGTGTCGACCGACTTCCCAGCCAGGAAGAGCTCTCGCTTCTCCTGCTCGCGAAGTTGGAGCGAGACACTGAAGGCCGAGGCGATCGGCATCCTGTCCGTCAGACCGTGACCGGGCGTGTCGCGTCGCACCCGCGTCACCGCCAGGGTCGCGGGGCGCAAGACCGTTGTAACGAGATAGCTCGCCTCCGCCCGAAATCGGGCGGCCAGTGTCTCGCCATAATCCGGTCGGGCAGCCAAAAGACGCTCCGTTTGTGGGCCGACGAGCTCTGCGCGGTGACGTAGTCCAGGCACGCCAAGGGGCGAGTATAGCACTTCAGTGTAACAGGCACACCGACCCCGAGCCTCCTTTTCGGCTTACTGTGATCGCTCTTGCAGTTTTCTCCTACGCCGCGCGTCAAGAAGTCGTCCTCGTCCAGCACGCGGGCGATCCGCCACTTCGCCAGGGAGTCTGCGCACTCCGCCCTTGTTCTTGCGTCACGTTTCGCGCCCTGCCCCAACATGAGGGCGCCGTATGACGTTGGATACTTCGAAGGCCGGTGTCATTTTGGGTGTGTTGCTGGCCGGTCGGCATGTCGGCGGCGGCGTTATCTTTGGCATTCAGGCGAATCAGATCGGCGCGGGGCGGCGAAGGACCGTCGCGGTACTGCCCTCGACCGGGCTTCGAACCGCCGGAGCCGGCGTGGAAAGGCTTCGCTCCACGAGCCGGCATCGCCGCGCGTCCGCCAAACCTGCTAAAGTGCGATCGGAAGCTCGGGGAATATTTATACTGTCCCCGTATTTTCTTTAGGGAGGACACTTGACGGCACGGCTTGTTCCATATCGCTCTTTGCGCCAGGTCGAGGCAGACGCCACCGCGACAGCTGCCGCCTATACCCTGATCCTGGCGGCGGTGCGAACGCTCGCGCACGCGGACAGCGTCATCGTGAACCTCGCGGTGTGTGCGGGCATTCTTCTTGTCGTGACCTTGCTGGCTGAGGCCGTTCACATTTGGCGCGCACGCAGACGTGGCGATGAACTGATGCCTTACGACGAAATGCTAAAACGCTTCTTGGCGGAGCGAGCCGGGGTCTCATTGCTTGGAACCGTCGCATCGATGGCTCTGTCGTCGTCATACGCTGTGATGGTGATGCTGCTCGCGGTTGCGGAGGTGAGCGACTGGCCGATTTTGCCGATCGCGGTAGCGTTTGCGGCCGCTCTTGGTGCCCTCTGCGGCATCTACACCTGGCAGCAAGCGCGTAACTACACGCGTGCTGCACAGAAAAACCCTCCCCTACCCTCGCCAATGATCCAGATCGCGATGCGGCACTACGCGGGCTACGCGGCGGGCATGGCCGCCGCGCTGTCTGCCGCTGCCGCGTTTCGAGATTCGAATTTTGCAGCGCTCGTTGTGTTGATCGCCTTCGCCGTCGGCAAGCTTGCGTTCGATGCAATCACGCCCGTCGTCAACTATGCCTTGCCGAACCTCCCGCGAACGATCGGACAGTGGATTAGAGCGGCGCTCTTTGGCGTCGTGTGGTGGGGACTGCCGTTGGGGCTCTTGCTTGCTCTTGTCGCGGACGTTTTCATTCCTGACGTAGAACCCGAGGCCCTGCTGTTGGCCGTGGCGGCGATGTCCGTTGCATCGGTGATCGTGACCGTCTTCTGCTTGATCCTGTTTTGGATCGTCGGCGCGCACGCGGCCTCGGCGCAGTCAAAGCCCGCCGGTGTGGCCTTCTAAATGCAAATACGGGGACGAAAGTAAAATACCCAATCCCTTCGTCGTCGTGGCCGCGGTTCGTCTGGCATTGGTTGATCGGCCGATGAGCCGCGGGCTCGCCACTCGACCGAGAACGTCAGGCTGTGGCGTCGCGCGTTGCCCGCTTGCACTTGCTCCACAAATGTTCTATTTTTGTTCCGCGTGTGGGCCAATGCCGTGCGAACGCTTGGACTTGGAAAGGAAGGGGCCGCCTGCCGTCACATGTGATGGATATGTGATGGCAGAAACGGCTGAAATCCGCCGATGTGACGCCGTGACGGATCGGATTGCGTTTGTTCTTGAGAACGGGAACGAAGGGCCGGCGGGATGCCGGCGCTCCCAGGCGTTCAGCCGACGATTTCGGTGTCGGCGAAGAAGAATTTGATTTCGATGGCGGCGTTTTCGGCGCTGTCGGAGCCGTGGACGGAGTTGGCTTCGATCGACTCGGCGAAGTCTTTGCGGATCGTGCCGGGGTTGGCCTTCTTCGGGTCGGTGGCGCCCATGACTTCGCGGTATTTCGCGACGGCGTTGGCGCCTTCGAGGACCTGCACCACCACGGGGCCGGAGGTCATGAACTTCACCAGGTCATGGAAGAAGGGGCGTTCTTTGTGGACGCCGTAGAAGGCTTCGGCCTGCTTCTGGGAGAGCCACAGGCGCTTTTGGGCGACAATGTGGAGGCCCGAGGTTTCCAGGCGGTCGATGATCTTGCCGGTCAGGTTGCGGCGGGTGGCGTCGGGTTTGATGATCGAGAACGTGCGTTCGGTCGCCATGTGGCAAATCCTTCAAAATCGGCTGAAAATCGGAGGGCTTTCATACAGACCGGCCCCCGGCGTCGCAAGGCTTGGGGGGTTTGCGCTGTTGTCGCGCCTTCCCCTTTTGGTGAAACCCCTTTAGACACCGCGCCCCATGCTGCGCATCATCAACCTCACCTACCGGATCGAAGGCCGCCCGCTTTTTGAGCAGGCGACGGCCAATATTCCGACCGGCCACAAAGTCGGACTCGTCGGCCGCAACGGCACCGGCAAGTCCACGCTCTTCCGCCTTTTGACCGGCGAGACCGACGTCGACGGCGGCGAGATCACGATGCCGCGCAACTGGCGTATCGGCGGCGTCGCGCAGGAAGTGCCGGGCGGGCCGACATCGTTGCTGGACACGGTGCTTGAGGCGGACACGGAGCGGGCGTCGCTGATCGCGGAGTCCGAGACCGCCACCGATCCGCATCGCATCGCGGAGATCGAGACGCGGCTGGTCGATATCGGCGCGCATCGGGCCCCTGCCCGCGCGGCGGAAATTCTGGCGGGGCTTGGGTTCGATGCCGAGGCGCAGCTGCGGCCGTGTTCGGAGTTTTCGGGCGGGTGGCGTATGCGCGTGGCGCTCGCGGCCGTGCTGTTCTCGGATCCGGATTTGTTGCTGCTCGACGAGCCGACGAACTATCTCGACCTCGAAGGGTCGTTGTGGCTTGAGCAGTATCTGAAGCGGTTTCAGGGGACGATGATCTTGATCAGCCATGATCGCGATCTTCTGAACACGGCGGTGGGTTCGATCCTGCATCTCGAGGAGAAGAAGCTCACCTTCTACACCGGCACCTATGACGTGTTCGAGCGTACGCGGTCGGAGCGGCTGGCGGTCGCGGACGCGGCGCGGACGAAGCAGGATTTGCAGCGCAAGCACATGCAGGCATTCGTCGATCGCTTCCGCTACAAGGCCTCGAAGGCGCGGCAGGCGCAGAGCCGATTGAAGGCGATCGCTAAGCTGCAGCCGATCGCGGAGATGAACAGCGAGCGCGTGGCGCCGTTCCGGCTGGGCGAGCCGGAAGAATTGTCGCCGCCGCTTCTGGCTCTCGATCAGGTGAGCGTCGGGTACGACAAGCGCACCATCCTTTCGCACATGGACTTGCGGATCGATCCGGATGACCGGATCGCGCTTCTGGGTGCGAACGGCAACGGTAAGTCGACCTTCGCAAAGCTGATCTCGAACCGGCTGCAGGCGATGAGCGGATCGATCACGAAGTCGCGCAAGCTGCGCATCGGCTATTTCGCGCAGCATCAGTTGGACGAGATGGATCCCGACCAGACGCCGGTGACGCATTTGATGCGGCTGATGCCGAAGCTGAACGAGCGTGAGGCGCGCACCCGGTTAGGCGGGGCGGGCTTTCCGGACTTCAAGGTCGGCACTGCGATCGGCGACTTGTCGGGCGGCGAGCGCGCGCGGTTGCTGATCATGATTGCGGCGCTTGAGACGCCGCATCTTTTGATCCTCGACGAACCGACCAACCATTTGGATATCGACAGCCGCGAAGCGTTGGTGTTGGCGCTCAACGATTATCCCGGTGCGGTTTTGCTCATCAGCCATGACCCGCATTTGATCGAGACCTGCGCGGATCGCTTGTGGCTGGTCGCAAAGGGGCAAGTGCATCCGTTCGACGGCGACATGGACGACTATCGCAAGCTGTTGATGGACGAGCGCCGCCCGCCCGGATCGAAGGCGAAAGTCTCGAAGCTGACCAAGGCGGAAGAGCGCAAGGCGTCTGCTGACCGGCGGGCGCGCGTTACGCCTTTGAAGAAGGCGGCGGACGATTTGGAGAAGCGCGTCGCCAAACTGCAAGGCGAAGTCGCGAAGTTCGATGCGGCTTTGAATGCGCCCGATCTCTACGAGAAGGATGCGGCCCACGTGACGTCGCTGACGAAGCAGCGCGCCGACGTGCAGAAGCAACTTGATGCCGCGGAGATCGCTTGGCTCGCGGCGACGGAAACGTATGAGGCGGCGCGCGCCGAAATCGCGGCCGACGCCTGAGGCGCGCATTAAGTGGCGATTAACCCGGGCGAGCCACCCTAATCGCTCGCTGATTCGCGACGGAGCTTGTTTGCTTCTAAGCTGCGGCGGGTCAGGTCACTTGTTGGGGCTATTCGGGTAGGACTTATGAAATCGGCCACTACGACGCCGGAAGCGCAAATGCGTGCGCTGAAGGAATGGGCTGTCGACCGCATGACGAAGGGCACGCAAACGCCCTACGCGTGGTTTCAGTTCATGAAGCTGCTTGAAGTGTTGGACGCGTTTCTCGAGGCAGGCGACGATGCCGGCTTGCGTGACCCGATGCCGGTCACGCCCCCTTCGACGGCGAAGCGCTCGCGCAAGACGCCGCCGCTGCCGTCGAACGTCGTTCGGCTCGATCCGGAACTGCGGCGGCGCGCTGCCGAGTAGTTAGCGTGGCTTGCCCGCCGAGCCGGGTTTGGGCGACAGGGCCTTCGTGACCTGCTGCTTCACGCTCTGCCACCAGGGTGCCGGCTTGGGCGCGTTTGGGTCGGCTTCGACCGATGGCGAAATGTCGAGGCGCAGCAGCGCGTTCGACACTTGGCGCAGCAGATCGGGCTCGCCGCCCGTCATGTTTTCGCCGGCCGATTCCTGCAGGCGCACGGCGTCGTAGTGCCACTCGCGCAGGATCTCGATCTTCTGCTCACGCGTCAAAGACGCATCCGTCAGCACCTGTTCGGGATGCTGATACGAGGCGCGCGGATTCAGCTTCTTCTCTTCGAAGTCTTTGCTGCCAGACATGGTTACCCTCCGCCTGACCGACACGCACATGCGCGCCGGTGCGCTTGATGAGCGCTCGTCTCCTGTAAAACGCGGGGGGTTCCAGGAAGGTTCCCGTCAAGCTTCGAGATTGCGGCGGGCAACGGCGTACCAGTCGCGGTTCAGCGACTGGGCATGGCGTGGTTGCCGATTGTACGCCTGGACGACGCCGTCCAGGAGTTCGCGTGCCCGGATGACGCTGCCCTGCTTTTGCAGCATCAGCGCGTAGCGGACTTTGGCTTCGAAACCGGCGAAGTAGCCGATGAGGCTTTCGTACTCGGCGGTTGCGGCGACGGTCTTGTTTTGGCCTTCGAGCGCGCGGGCGTACATCAAGTGGCCCTCTTGCGACGAGAAGTCGGGGTTGGTCGCTCGCAGATGATCGAGCGTGCGTTCGCATTCGGCGAAGTCGCCCTTCTCGATCAGGACGCGCGCGTAGCCCATCAAGAATGTCGCGTCGTCGGTGAAGGGGTCGGTCAGCGCTGCGCGATAGAGGACGACTGCTTCGTCGAACATGCCCTTGCGTGCGCACTCGTCGGCGAGCGCCGCCTTAGCCGCGGGCGTGCCGGTGAGTTCGACCTGCGCTTTGCGTTCGCGGAATTCGCGGTCGGGGTCGATCAGCGTCGTGACGTCGGTGAAGACTTTGCGCGAGCGGCGATTGTTCGCCAGCCCGGGTAGGATTTCGACGAAGAAGTAAGCGGCGCACCCGACCGCCGGCAGGAAGATGATGATGTAGATCCAGGGCTGTGTCCGGCCGGTGCGGACGGCGTGAACGACGCACAGCACTTGCATCGCGATGGAGGCGACAAAGAGAATGGGCATGGCGCGAATGTTCCGGCAGGCAATCTCAGTCCCGATTCTTAAGGGAACTGTCGCGGGACAGTCGAGTGCCAAAGGAGGCCTAGGCTCTCTTTTCCCATTTTCCGGTTGAGGCTTGCTGCCAGTAGGTCACCTCGTGACCGCCAGCCTTGGCCTGCTTCCAGTTTTCGCGTGCGGCTTCGAGGGCTGCCGGGTCGCGGCCGTCGAAGATGAGGACGACGCGGGCGGCTGAGCCGACTTCGGCGCCGGACCAGTCGTCGGCTGAGGTGCCGTCGATGAAGAAGAGGACTTCGGCGCTGTTCGGATTGCCCGACGCCGACGTCAGCAGAATGGGTTGTTCCGTGGGATGCGGGTCGCGCAGCAGGCCGTGCGGCAGGAAGCTTTCTTCGCGGTACGTCCAGAGGTGAGAGTCGAGCGCGGCGACGCGTTCGTCGGAGCCGGCGCGAACGAGGGCCTTCCATCCCCGTTCGCGCGTTTTCTCCAAGAGGCCGGGCAGCACATCTTCGAGTGCTGCCCGTTCCAAATGATAGAAGAGGATTTCGGCCATCTAACCTTCGTAGTTGTCGGCGACGAGGCGGTTCAACAAACGGATGCCGAAGCCCGTCGCGCCTTTTGGCGTCGAGCCGCGGGCTTCTTCCGCCCACGCGGTGCCGGCGATGTCGAGGTGGGCCCACGGCACTTTGTTGACGAAGCGCTGGATGAACTGCGCTGCAGTGATCGAGCCGCCGAATTGGCCGCCGATATTCTTCATGTCGGCGATGGGGCTGTCGATCATGCGGTCGTAACGCTCGCCCATGGGCATGCGCCAGAGTTCTTCGCCTTCGGCCTTGCCGGCGGCGGTGAGGCGTTCGGCGAGTTCGTCGTTGTTCGAGAACAGGCCGGCGATGTCGAGGCCGAGCGAGATGCGGATCGCACCCGTCAGCGTCGCCAGGTCGACCATAAACTTCGGCTTGAAGCGGTTCTGGCAGTACCAGAGCGCGTCGGCGAGAACGAGGCGGCCTTCGGCGTCGGTGTTCAGGACCTCGATTGTTTGGCCGGACATCGATTTGACGACGTCGCCAGGACGTTGCGCGTTGCCGTCGGGCATGTTTTCGACGAGGCCGCAGATGCCGATGACGTTCGCCTTCGCCTTGCGGCCGGCCAAAGCGTGCATAAGGCCGATCACGGCGGCGGCGCCGCCCATGTCGTACTTCATGGCGTCCATGCCAGCGGCGGGTTTGATCGAAATGCCGCCGGTGTCGAAGGTGACGCCTTTGCCGACGAAGGCGATCGGTTGGGCGTTGCGGTCGCGAGCGCCCTTCCATTGCATGACGAGAAGTTGGGTCTCGCGTTCGGAGCCCTGGCCGACGCCGAGGAGTGCGCCCATGCCGAGCTTGGTCATTTCCTTTTCACCGATCGCCTCGATTTCGACGCCGAGGTCTTCGAGCTTGCGGGCGCGCTTCACGAACTCTTCTGGGAAGAGGACGTTGGGCGGCTCGGTCACCAGGTCGCGGGCGAAGGCGACGGCGTTGGCGACGGCTTCGGGGCCACGCCAGGCCTTCTTGGCCGCGGCCGGATCGTCGACGCCGATGCTCACCTTGGCGAGGGTCGGCTTGTCGGTCTTCTTTTGGGTCGTGCGGTAAAGGTCGAAGCGGTAGCTGCGCAACGACGCGCCTTGCGCGACGCGCGCGGCAGCCTCCGCCTCATCGACTTTTGACCCTTTGGGCAACTGCAGGAGCAGGGTCGCGGCCTTTTCGCCGCTGGTCAGCAGACGGGCGACAGCGGACGAGCCCAGCGTCTCGGCCGTTTCGGTCTTGAAGTCGTCAGCCTTGCCCAGGCCGATAACCAAAAGGCGGTCGAGGTCGAGGCCGCCGGGGGCGAGGATTTCCACAACCTGGGCTTTGGCGCCGGTGAAACGGGCGGCCTTGAGCGCGCGGGCGATCGACCCCTTCGTCTTTTTGTCTAATTGTTCGAGGTGGCCGGTCAGGTCTTCGCTCTCGGTCGTGCCGATGGCGAGCGTGCCTTCGTCGGGGATTTCGGACTTCACAAAGTTGATTTGCATGACCCTGTTATCTCTTAACGGAAGCGAAGACCCCGGGTAAGCTTGAAGATCGTTGCGTGGACGACGCGGCTGGCTTATGCGGTTGTCCGCTGCAAACGCTGATTCAGCTTGGAATTTCGCACGCTGGCCGGCGGCCAGGGCATCGCGGTTTTAACGGGCCGAAACAGTGTTGTGAAGCGGCCGGACGGTCCGGCCTGACCCTCAAGGCGGCGCACGTAAGGCCCATGTCCGGAATTTCGAGTTACATCTTCCGGCAAATCGGCGGTCCGCTGCTGTTTTTCACATTCGTTCTGACGGGCGTCGTCTGGCTGTCGCAGTCGCTGCGCATGCTGGATCTTGTGATCAATCAGAGCCAGTCGGCGCTGACTTACCTCTATTTGACGATGCTGGCCCTGCCGCAGCTGATGGCGCTGATCCTGCCGTTCGCGCTGTTTTGCGCGGTGCTCTATTCGCTGAACCGCCTGTATGTCGAAAGCGAACTCGTCGTCATTTGGGCGGCCGGGTTTAGCCGGTGGGCGGTCGCGGGACCGGTGCTGGTGATCGCCGTGGCGGCCACTCTCGTCGGGTATCTCTTCAGTCTCGTGGTCATGCCGGCCGGTATGCGCGAGATGAAGGATCGCGTGTTCGAAATCCGCGCCGACCTGGTGAACACGTTCGTGCGCGAGGGTGCATTCACGAATCCGATCAGCGGACTGACCGTCTACGTCAGTCAGAATTCCGGCGGCGACATCCGCGGCATCCTGGTGCACGACGCACGTAACCCGAAGGGCATTGCGACCTACATGGCTGAGCGCGGCGTGCTGGCGAACACGCCAGCGGGGCCGCGTCTGATTATGTACAAAGGCAACGCGCAGTGGGTTGAAGGCGGTGAAGGCCGGCTGAAGATTCTCGACTTCGAGAAGCACACGTTCGATCTCGGGCAGTTCGACAAGCAGCGCGACCCTTTGGCGCGCGAGGCGAGCGAGCAGTACATCAGCGAGCTTTTGAATCCGCCTAAGACCGTCAACGACAAGCAGCGACGAAAGTATTTTTCGGAAGCGCATAATCGGCTGACCGGACCGCTCTATTGCATGGTCTTCGCCCTGATCGGGGTGGTCGCGCTGATCGGCGGCAACTTCAACCGGCGCGGTTATGCCGGACGCATCGCCATGGCGATGGGTGCGGTGCTTGCCGCGCGATTGCCGGGGTTTGCCTTTCAGCAGCTGACCAACTCGTCGCCCGATGCGGTGCCGTTGATGTACATCTGGCCCCTGCTGTGGATCGTCGGCCTGATCCTGTTCTTGTCGTTCCCCCAGATACTGAGGCGCGGAACGATGGCCAATGCGCTGCCGGCGGGCGCGCAGCAATGACACTCAGTTGGACGCTGTCGCGATATCTCGCGGTGCAATTCCTGATGAGCGTCGGGATCGTGTTCGGGCTGTGCGTCACGCTGGGCTTTGTGATCGACATCGTCGAGTTGCTGAACCGGACCGCGGGGCGCGAGGCGGTGCCGCTGGCCAGCATCATCGGCATGGCGCTGTTGAAGCTGCCGAACCTCACCGAAAAGATGATGCCGTTTGCGATCCTGTTCGGCGCGATCTGGAATTTCGCGCGGCTGACGCGGTCGCAGGAGTTGGTGATCGCGCGGGCGTCGGGGGTGTCGGCGTGGCTGTTCCTCGCCCCTGCCCTGGCCGTCTCGTTCGTCATCGGGGTGTTCATGACGACGGCCTACAACCCCTTCGCGGCCCAACTGGTGTCGCGCTACGAGGAGTTGGAGGCGCGATATATCCGGGGACGGTCGTCCTTGCTGGCGGTGTCGAGCAACGGGTTGTGGTTGCGGCAGGGCGACGAGAAGGGTCAGACCGTCATTCATGCGCTCGGCGTCTCGGACAGCGGTCTGAAACTGCGCGACGTGATCCTGTTCATCTATGAGGGGAAGGACCAATTTCGGGGCCGAATCGACGCCAAGGTTGCGACCTTGGAACGCGAGAAGTGGCGTCTCGAAAAGGCCTGGGTTACCGGCCCGGACCGTCCAGCTGTGTTCTATCCGACACTCGATGTGAAAACGTCGTTAACTCCGAACCAGATACAAGAAAGCTTTGCAACCCCTGATACCATCGCGTTTTGGGACCTCCCGCAGTTCATTTCCCAAGCCGAGTCAGCGGGTTTTTCGGCGACAAAACATAGGCTTCACTACCACGCCTTGCTTGCGGGGCCGCTGCTGTTATGCGCTATGATATTCGTGGCGGCGGCATTCTCGCTTCGGCTGGCGCGTCTAGGGGGAGCTGCGAGGCTCATTCTTTCAGGCGTACTGACTGGGTTCCTGTTGTATTTCTTCACGGACGTGACACACGCCCTGGGGATATCCGGCATTGTACCTGTCGCGCTAGCTGCGTGGGCGCCTGCTACGACTGCGTTGTTGTTGGGTATGGCGTCTTTGTTTAACCAGGAGGATGGATGAAGGTCGCGTATCGCCTCATCACAGTTCTCCTTGCCTCGTGCTCGACTGTCTCGCTTGCAGCAGCTGCCGGACACGCACCGATCCTGATTCCGCTCGCCTCGCGCGCTGCGGCCGATGATCCGTCTGAGACTGCGGGCAGTGGCGGCTCCAAGGAGGTTGCGAAGCCGACCGAAGTGCTGATCCGCGCCGACAAGATGATCTACGACGCGAACACCAGCGTCGTGACCGCGGAGGGCAACGTCGAGGTCATTTATGGGCCGCGCACATTGTCGGCCGAGAAGCTGACCTACGACCAGAAGACCCGCGTCGTTATCGCCGAGGGCAACGCGACCATCCGCGAGGCGAACGGTACGTCGCTATCGGGCAGCCGCATCGAAGTTACCGACGATATGCGCGACGGCGTCATCGAAAGCCTGAACGTCATGATCGCGGGCCGCGGGCACTTGGCCGCTGCGCGCGCGACGCGCTCGGACGGGTCGGTGCTGACTCTCGAGAAAGCCGCGTACACAACCTGCAAACCTTGCAAGGAAGAGCCGACGAAGGCGCCGACGTGGCAGATCAAGGCGTTCAAGGTCATCTACAATCAGGAAAAGGCGCGGGTCGAATACGAAGACGCGTTCTTCGAAGTGTTCGGCGTGCCTGTCGCTTACCTGCCCTACTTTTCGCATTCGGACCCGCAAGCACCGCGTCAGTCGGGTTTCCTCGTGCCGGGCATCGGGCACTCGACGGATCTCGGGTACTTCGCCGAGGTGCCGTATTATTTCGCGCTCGACCCCAGCTACGACTTGCTGCTGTCGCCGATGTACACGGAGAACGATGGGCCGTTGCTCAAAGGCGAATGGCGTCAGCGGACCGAGACGGGCGCCTATAACATCCAGGCGAGCGGACGGTACGGTGAGGCGCGCGATCGCTTCGGCAATGAGCAGGGCGACGAGACGCTGCAGGGACACATTTTCGGCCGCGGCCGCTTTCAGATCGACGAGATCTGGCGCTGGGGTTATGACGCGCAGCTGACGTCGAACGACACGTATTTGAAGCGCTACGACATCTCCTCGCTCGACCGGCTTGAGAACAATCTGTTTGTCGAAGGCATCGACGGGCGGTCATACGCGGCCATCAACAGCTGGTACTTCCAAGGCTTGCGCGAGACGGACGATCCGGGGCTGACGCCGTTGGTGTTGCCGCTTATCGAGCTTGAGTACGTGCCCGACGAGACGGTTTTCGGTGGACGGTTCTCGTTGCTGGGCAACGCGCTCTATCTGCATCGCGGCGAAGGTCAAGACACGGCGCGCGTGTCGTCGACCGCCTCATGGAAGTTGCCGCTGACGACGCCGGGCGGGCATATGCTGACGTTCTTCGCCAACCTGCGCGCCGACGCCTATCAGGTGACGGACACCGGCGTGAGCGGCACTGACGACGAGACCGTCGCGCGCGTGCTGCCGTGGGCGGGCGCCGAGTGGCGCTATCCGCTGGTCCGCACCGATTGGGGCTGGAAGCAGATCATCGAGCCGATCGTGCAGTTCATCGCTGCACCTTACGGCGGCAACCCGGACGAGATTCCGAACGAAGACAGCGCAGCGTTCGAGTTCGATGAAACGAACCTGTTTTCGTTTAACAAGTTTCCAGGTCTGGACCGTTGGGAAACTGGGCCGCGCGTCAACGCCGGCGTTCGCGCGGCGGCCTATTTCGACGAAGGCTTTGTCGAAGCGATCCTGGGACAGAGCTATCGCTTCCATGAGGACAACGCGTTCACCGAAGAATCCGGTTTGCGCAATCAGCAGTCGGATTATGTGGGCCGCTTGACGATCCAGCCGGACGGGAACATCCGGCTTGTGCATCGCTTCCGCATCGATCAATCGGCGGCGCGGTTCGAGCGCAACGAACTCTATGCCGAAGCGTTTGATCCGGACTGGTATTCGTTCAAAGCGGGCTATGTGCTGCTTGAGCCCGATCCGCTGCTGCCCGACCAACGCGAGGAAGTGAACGTCGCGGGCAGCATTCAGGCGCTCGACAATATCTGGCTGCGCGGTTCGGGCCGGCGCGACCTTGCGGGCGACGAGATGATCGAGAGCAAGTTCGGTATTTCCTACGAGGACGACTGCGCCGAATTCGGCATCGATTTCCGCCGCCGGTTCACCCGCGACCGCGATATCGAGCCCTCGAGTTCCTTTCTGTTCACATTTCGCCTAAAAGGCGTCAATTAGAGCCAAAAGGCGCGCACGCAGCAGGTTGCAGCGCGGCCGGAACTGGCTATTCTCCCGGCGTTAACAGCGTCCGCCCCGAGTCACGCCCCGGGCTGGAGGCTGGCGTTCAGTCACCCCTCGCTCTCGGTAACTGCGATGTATGCTCGTCGTTCGGTTTCGTCGTTCCGTTTCTCGATGCTGGCAGGCGCCGCAGCGATCGCTGCCCTTGCCGTTGTCGGGCAGCAATCGGCCGCGATCGGCGCAACGAAAGAGCCCGTCTCCATGCGGGCGGCGGCGATCGTCAACGATGCGATCATTTCGACCTACGATCTCGACCAGCGCATCAAGCTGGTGATGGTGACGTCCGGCGCACAAGGCGCGGACGCCATCAAGCGTCTGCGGCCGCAGGTGCTGCGCCAACTCGTGGATGAAACGCTGCAGCTTCAGGAAGCGATCAAGTTCAACGTCAAGATCACGCAGGAAGACCTCGACAAGAACTTCAAGCGCATCGCGTCGCAGAACAACATCGGCGTCGACGCGATCTACAAGATGCTCGACGAGAACGGGATCGCACGCAACACGCTGCAAAACCAGATCAAGGCCGACCTTGCTTGGCAGAAGCTCGTGCAGCAGCGCCTGTCGCCGCGCGTAACGGTTTCCGACGACGAGGTCGACGAGATCTTCAAGCAGTTGCAGGCGTCGGCGAAGCAGACGCAGTATGCGGTGTCGGAAATTTTCCTCGCCGTCGACACGCCGGAAGCCGAAGAGGCGACGCGTCAGAACATCCAGAGCATCTTGGGTCAGCTTCGCGGCGGCGCAAATTTCTCGGCCATCGCGCGCCAGTTCAGTCAAGCGCCGTCGGCCAGCAACGGCGGCGACCTTGGGGCGATCAGTGAAAGCGATATGCAGCCCGCCATCGCCGCCGCCGTGACGAAGATGCAGCCGGGCGGCGTTTCTGATCCGATCCGCGGGCCTGGCGGGTACTACATCATGGGACTGCGCGAGAAGCGCCTGCCGTCGGGGTCGAAGGTCGAGGCGCAGCCGAAAGCGGCGCCGGCGGCGCCACAGGCCGCGCAGAAAATGAAGACGATTATCGAAATCGCCCAGGTCGTTATCCCGATGGCGCAAGGCGCGTCGAAAGCGAAGCAGGAGGCCGTGCGCGCCAAATCGATCGAGATCTACCGATCGATCAACGGCTGTGCGAGCGCGCCGCAGATCGCCAAGGCACACGGTGCGCGCTTCCAGCGGTTCGGCAGCATGAACACGAAGGAGATGGCGCCTCAGTTCGTGAAAATTCTCTCCGGGACGCCGAATGGCCGCTCGACGCCGCCCCTCGTCGGGTCGCAAGGCGTGGAAATGTACATCATCTGCTCCGGCGGCATGGTCCCTGCGCCGGGCGCGATGCCGGAAGGCGCGCAACGTCCGACCGTTACCGCGCAGAGCGACGTGACGAAGGAAGAGGTCGAGTCCCGCCTCTATAACCAAGAGCTTTCGATGCTGGCCCGCCGCTATCTGCGCGATCTGCGCCGCGACGCCACGATCGAGATGCGGGACAACTAAGGGCAGCATGGCGGATCGGCCCCGGCTCAGGCCGCTCGCGCTCACTATGGGCGAGCCCGCGGGCATTGCGGGCGAGATCGTCGTCAAAGCTTGGCATGCCCCTGACGGACGCCCCGTGCCGCCGTTTGCGGTGATCGGCGATCCGGACTGGCTGCGCGCCGAGGCGCATCGGATCAAGAGCCACTCACATGTCGTCGAAGTCTCCTCGATGGACGAGGCGGGCGCGCGCTTCCACGAAGGCGTGCCGGTGTTGCCGTTGCGGCTGGCGGTGAAGGCCGTGCCGGGCAAGCCCGACGGACGGAACGCGCAGGCGGTGATCGGCGCGATCGAAAAGGCCGTGGCGCTGTCGCGCGGCGGCGATGCTTCCGGCGTCGTGACCAATCCCATTCATAAGGCAACGCTCTATGGCGCGGGGTTCAAGTTTCCCGGGCATACGGAATATCTCGCCGCGCTGTGCGGCGGGCCTGCGCCGGTCATGATGCTGGCGATCGAGGGGCTGCGCGTCGTGCCGGTGACGGTGCATCTGTCGCTGGCGCGGGCGGTGCGCGAGCTTTCGAGCGAGGCGATCGTGGCGGCGGCGACCATCACGCATCAGGCGTTGATCAAGGATTTCGGCATCGCTTCGCCGCGGCTGGCGGTTGCGGCGTTGAACCCGCATGCAGGCGAAGACGGCGCGATGGGCGATGAGGAGAAGACCATCATCGGGCCCGCGCTGGCGACCTTGCGGGCGCGCGGGATCGACGCGACGGGGCCCCTGCCCGCCGATACGCTCTTCCACACGGGCGCGCGCAAGCGCTTCGACGCGGCGATCTGCATGTATCACGATCAGGCTTTGATCCCGCTTAAGACGCTGGATTTCGCGGGCGGGGTCAACGTGACGCTGGGCCTGCCGATCGTGCGCACGTCGCCCGATCACGGCACGGCGTTCGATATCGCCGGACAGGATCGCGCGGACCCGACGAGCTTGCTTGCGGCGCTCCGGATGGCCGAGCGCGTCGCGGCGCAACGCGCGACGCACGCATGAGCTTCGACGACGGGTTGCCGCCGCTGCGCGAGGTGATCGCGCAATTGGGTTTGAGCGCGCGCAAGGCGCTGGGGCAGAATTTTCTCTTCGATTTGAACCTAACACGGCGCATCGCGCGCGAGGGGCTGCTGGACGGCGTCACGGTCGTCGAGATCGGGCCGGGACCGGGCGGATTGACGCGTGCGCTGTTGGCCGAAGGCGCGGGGCGGGTCGTCGCGATCGAACGCGACGAGCGGTGTTTGCCTGCGCTTGAGGCCATCGCGCGTGCTTATCCGGGGCGTTTGTCCGTCGTGAGGGCCGATGCCCTGACGGTCGACGAGCGTGACCTGGTCGGGCCCGGCGAGCGGGCGGTCGTGGTGGCCAACCTGCCCTATAACGTGGCGACGCCGTTGCTCGTCAGATGGCTGACGGCGGGAAGCTGGCCGCCGTGGTACGAACGGCTGACGCTGATGTTTCAGCGCGAGGTGGCGGAACGGATCGTCGCTGCGCCACGGACGCCGGCCTACGGGCGGCTTTCGATCATCAGTCAGTGGCGGACTGCGCCGAGGATCCTGTTCGACGTGCATCGCAGTGCGTTCACACCGTCGCCGAACGTAACGTCGACGATCGTGCGGTTCGACATTCTGAAGCAGCCGCGCGGCGCGGCGGACGTTGCGATGCTCGAACGCGTGACCGCCGCCGGCTTTGGCCAACGGCGCAAGATGCTGCGGTCGAGTCTGAAGTCGCTTGGGACCTTCAGCGACGAGTTGATTGCCGAGGCCGGCCTTGAGCCAACGGCGCGGGCGGAGGAGATTTCCGTCGAGGGGTTCGCCGCCCTCGCCCACCGGCTCGAGGTACACTTGAGGAAGCACCCATGAAGCTCATAGGGCTGACCGGCACAAACGCTCGGATAGACGTCACGATCGAAGAGCTTACGACTATCAGCAACGCGTTGAACGAAACCTGCAACGGCATCGACATCCCGGAGTTCGAGACTCGCGTTGGTGTTCCGCTAGAACAGGCCCATGCGCTGTTGGCCGAACTTCGAGCGATCGTCGACAAGGCACGGTAGAAAGCATTCAGGCCATTAGCGTTCGCACGAACTCGGACAGACCTGTTTGGCGGGCTCGTTTGTGGCGTTCGGCTTCGACGATGTGGGCGATTTTTGATTCTGCCGAGGCCATGCTGTCGTTGACGATGACGTAGTCGTATTCGGCCCAGTGGCTGAGTTCGTCGTTGGCCTTCGCCATGCGTTGGGCGACCACGTCGGGGGCGTCTTGGGCGCGACCGCGCAGGCGGCGTTCGAGTTCAGGGCGTGAAGGCGGCAGGATGAAGACCGAGACGACGTCTTCGCGGGCCTTTTCCTTCAGCTGCTGCGTGCCTTGCCAGTCGATGTCGAAGAGGATGTCGAGGCCTTCGCTCAGCGCGTCCTGCACGGCGGCGCGCGGGGTGCCGTAGGAATTGCCGAAGACCGTGGCGTGTTCGAGGAGTTCGCCGCGCTTGATCTTGTCGGCGAAGACGGCCGGCGCGACGAAGAAGTAGTCGCGTCCGTGGACCTCGGACGGGCGTTTCGCGCGCGTCGTGACCGAGACCGACATGGTGAAGTTGCGGTCGGTTTCGAGGAGGCGCTTTGCCAGCGTCGTCTTGCCCGCGCCGGACGGCGAGGACAGAACGAGCATCATGCCGCGACGCTTAATGTTCGCGATCGGCGTCATTCGACGTTTTGGACTTGTTCGCGCATTTGATCGATCACGGCCTTGAGGTCGAGGCCGACGCGCGTGAGTACGATATCGGACGACTTCGAGCAAAGCGTGTTGGCTTCGCGGTTGAGTTCCTGCGCCAGGAAGTCGAGGCGGCGGCCTTGCGCGCCCGCTGCGGTGAAGAGCGTGTGCGCCTGCGTCAGGTGCGACTTCAGGCGGTCGATTTCTTCGCGCACGTCGGCTTTGACGAGAAGCAGCGCGACCTCGGCGGCCAGGCGGTCTTCGTTGACGCCGGCGCGCAGTTTCATCACCTCGTCGATCGAGGCTTTGAGGCGCGTGCGCAGTTGTTCGGGCTGCTGCGTTGCCAGGCGTTCGGCTTCGGCGACCAGTACGGTCATGCGCTCGGCTTGCTGGTGCAGGATGGCGTCGAGACGCGCGCCCTCTTCCTTGCGCGCGGATGCTAACGCGTCGAAGGCTGAGGCTAGGCTGGTCAGGACGGCTGCGTCGCGCGCGGCGAGTTCGGCCTCGCCCATCGTTGGCTGCTGTGTGTCGATCACCCCGCGCAGGGCCAGAATGCCGTCGAGGCGCGGCGGGTCGGCTTTGATGGTGCCGGCGATGGTGCTTTCGAGTTGGCGCAGCGCGGTCAGGACTTGGTTGAGCGCCTCGGCGTTCACGCGGATCGAGCCGCGCGCCGGGTCGGCATCGAGCGTCAGCGTGGCGTTGATGCCGCCGCGGGAGAAGCGATCGTTCGCCAGAACGCGGGCGGGTTGCTCCAGGCCTTCGAAGCCTTCGGGGACGCGGACGCGGACGTCGAGGCCGCGGGCGTTCACGCTGCGCACTTCCCAGTGCCAACGCCATTGGCCCTGCGCACCTTGGGTGCGGGAGAAGCCGGTCATGCTGGAAAGCGGCATAGATTCCTTGGCGCCCCGTTTGGAGGGACTCTGTTCAGCCGATTCTAAGGCGTACGGCGCGTAGGCTCAACGCCGCAGGTTGGATGCCGCGGCGCGTTGGCGTTCGATCTCGCGCCATTTGCGGACGTTGGCTTCGTGTTCTGCGAGCGTCGCGGCGAAGGCGTGGCCACCGGTTCCGTCGGCGACGAAGTAGAGGTCCTCAGTCTGCGCCGGGTTCATGACGGCTGCGAGCGACGCCTTGCCGGGGTTTGCGATCGGCGTGGGCGGCAGGCCCGGGATCACGTAGGTGTTGTAGGGCGTCGGCTTCTCGAGTTCGCTTTGGCGGATGCCGCGGCCCAGAGGCACGCCTTTCGTCAGGCCGTAGATGATGGTCGGGTCCGACTGCAGCTTCATGCCTTTGCGCAGGCGGTTGACGAAGACCGCGGCGACGCGCGGGCGTTCGCTGGCGACGCCGGTTTCCTTTTCAACGATGGAGGCGAGCGTGACGGCCTCGTTCTTCGTCGTGAAGGGCAGGTCCTTCGCGCGGCCCACCCAAAGTTCGTCAAGCACGCGGGTGTGGTCGGCCTGCATGCGCGCGACCAGGTCCTTACGGTTGGTGCCGCGGTCGAAGACGTAGGTTTCCGGGAGCAGCGAGCCTTCCGCCGGGATCTCCGTCACCTCACCGACCAAGATGGGGTGACCACGCACGAGGTCGATGATCGTTGCGCTGGTCAGGCCTTCGGCGACCGTCAGCTTGTAGACGATCGATTTGCCTTCGATCAGGATTTGCATGATCTGCGACGGCGATGAGCCTGACGGGATGCCGTACTCGCCGGCCTTCAAGGCGGCGGCCTTGCGGTTGACGATGACGCCGATGCGGAAGATCAGGCCGCTGCGTACCACTCGGTTTTGTTCGAGGATCGTGGCCACCTGGTTGAGGCCGGTGCCCATAGGGATGGAGACAATGGTCTCGGTGCCCGATGGGGCCTGTGGGCCTGGAGCGTCGAACTCTTTGAAGACGTACCAAGTGCCGGCGGCGCCCGCGGCTACGACCAGGAAAAGCAATAGGAAGAAGACGCGTAGAAACGTGCGCAAGTGACGCTCCGCATGCGGGGGATGAGCTGGCTTTGAGTTTTAACTATTGCGGCGGCGCGGTCAAAACCAGCGTCGCGTTGGTGCCGCCGAAGCCGAAGGAGTTCGATAACGCCGCGCGAATTTGCCGCTTCTTGGCCTTGTGCGGCACGAGATCGAGCTTCGATTCAACCGATGGGTTGTCGAGATTCAACGTGGGCGGGCAAATTTGATCGCGCATCGCCAGCAGGCAGAAAATCGCTTCCACCGCGCCGGCTGCGCCGAGCAAGTGGCCGATCGACGATTTCGTCGACGACATCGCGACATGCTCGGCCGCGTTGCCGAACAAGCGTTCGACGGACTTCAGTTCAATTTCGTCACCCACCGGCGTCGAGGTGCCGTGCGCGTTCACGTAGTCGATGTCGGCCGGCATCAGGCCCGCTCGCTTCAGCGCCATCTGCATGGAGCGGAAACCGCCTGAGCCGTCGTCGGCCGGTGAGGTGATGTGGAACGCGTCGCCGGAGAGGCCGTAGCCCTTCACCTCGCCGTAGATCTTTGCGCCGCGGCGCTTGGCATGTTCGAGTTCTTCGAGGATCACGACGCCCGCACCCTCGCCCATCACGAAGCCGTCGCGGTCCTTATCGTAGGGACGCGAGCCGCGTTCGGGCTGATCGTTGAAGGCGGTCGAGAGCGCGCGGCAGGCGTTGAAGCCGGCGATGCCGAGGCGCGAGATTGCGGCCTCTGCGCCGCCGGCCATCATCACGTCGGCGTCGTCGAGCGCGATCATGCGCGCGGCGTCGCCGATCGCGTGGGCGCCGGTCGAGCAGGCGGTGACGACGGCGCTGTTCGGACCTTTGAGGCCGAAGCGGATTGAGGCTTGTCCCGAGACCAGATTGATGAGGCGGCCCGTGATGAAGAACGGGCTGATCTTGCGCGGGCCCTTTTCGTGCAGCGTTACGGCTGCGTCGGCGATGCCCGGAAGGCCACCGATGCCGGAGCCGATCAGGACGCCGGCGCGATATTTCTTTTCTTCGGTGTCGAGGACGATCTTGGCGTCGTCCCACGCCTGTTGCGCCGCTGTCAGGCCGAAGATGATGAAGTCGTCGACGCGGCGTTGTTCTTTCGCGTCGACCCATTGATCGGGATTGAACGTGCCGTCGCTGCCGTCGCCGCGTGGGACGTTGGCTGCGATCTTCGTCGGCAGGTCTTCGACGTTGAATTGGGTGATCTTGCGCGCGCCCGACTTGCCATCGAGCAAGCGCGACCATGTTTGCTCAACGCCGCAAGCGAGCGGCGTGACCATTCCCAAACCCGTGACAACGACCCGCCGCATCTTCACCTGCGATAAAAGGCGGCTTTGCGAAGCGCGATGTGCTTCAAGCCGCGGCTTTTTCTTTGATGAACTTCACGGCGTCGCCGACCGTCACGATGGACTCGGCCGCGTCGTCCGGAATTTCGACGTTGAACTCTTCCTCGAACGCCATCACGAGTTCGACCGTGTCGAGTGAGTCCGCGCCCAGATCGTCAATGAAGCTGGCGTTTTCGGTGACTTTTTCAGCTTCAACATTCAGATGTTCGACGACGATCTTTTTAACGCGGTCCGCGATATCGCTCATTTTTGGTCCCTTGAGAGAAACAGGCTGATTTGAGTACCCAAAAGGCCTTTCGGAGAATCCGGCCCAAGGGAGGTTTGGCGGTTCGTAACATACCTGGCTCGCGGTTGCCAACTGCGCCGCGAGAACGGTTAAGCCCTTCAAATCATGGCCATTCCGCCGTTCACGTGCAGCGTCTGACCGGTAACGTAGGCGGCCTCTTCACTTGCCAGATAGGCGACAGCGGCGCCGATGTCCATGCCGCTGCCCAAACGGCCGGCGGGGATTTTGCCCATAATGGCTTCGCGTTGCTTGTCGTCGAGCACGTCTGTCATGGGCGATTTGATGAAGCCTGGGGCTACGCAATTGACGGTGATGTTCCGCGACGCAACTTCCTGCGCGAGCGACTTGGCCATGCCGATGATGCCGGCCTTGGTTGCTGCGTAGTTCCCCTGGCCCGGGTTGCCGGTGACGCCGACCACGGACGTGATCGAGATGATGCGGCCCCACTTCTTCTTCATCATAGGGCGCAGCACGGCGCGTGAGAGGCGGAAGGTCGCCGTCAGGTTGACGCGGATAACCTCGTCCCACTGCTCATCCTTCATGCGCATGAAGAGGTTGTCTTTGGTGATGCCGGCGTTTGCGACCAAGATGTCGAGGCCGCCCATCAGGCCCTCCGCCGTCTTGGGCAGCTCATCGACTTGCGCGCCGTCGCCAAGGTTGCACACGGCGACGTGGGCGCGGTCGCCGAGCTCGTCTTTCAGTTTGTCGAGCGCTTCCTGGCGGGTGCCGGAGAGCGTGACGGTTGCGCCCTGCTTGTGAAGCGCGCGCGCGATGTCGCTGCCGATGCCGCCGCTGGCGCCGGTGACGAGCGCGGTCTTTCCGTTGAGGCTGAACATGCGCTTGTCCTTATCTAGAGCGTTTTCATGAACGCTTCGACTTCCTGCGGTGTCTCGATCGACGTTGCGGGCAGGTCTTTGTCGATGCGCTTGGCCATTGTCGTCAGCACCTTGCCGGCGCCGACTTCGACGGCGGAGGTGATGCCGCGGTCGCGCAGGCCCGCGATGGTTTCGCGCCAGCGGACGCGGCCGGTGACTTGTTCGACGAGGAGGCAGCGGATGGTGTCGGGATCGCTTTCCGGGTTCACGCTAACGTTCGAGATCACCGGCACACGCGGCGGCGTGATGCTTTCGCGGGCGAGCAGGTCTTCCATCTCGCGCGCGGCCGGGGCCATCAGCGGCGAATGGAAGGCGGCTGCGACGGGCAGCATCATCAGGCGCTTGATGCCTTTGGTCTTGGCGATTTCAGCGGCGCGCTCGAGAGCGGCCTTGTGGCCTGAGATCACGATCTGGCCCGGGGCGTTGTCGTTGGCGATGACGCAGACTTCGCTGCCCTTCGACGCTTCCTTGGTCACTTCTTCAGCTTGCGCGAAATCCGCGCCGAGGAGTGCGGCCATGCCGCTAATGCCTGGAGGTGCTGCGTTGCGCATCGCCATGCCGCGCGCTTTGAGCAACCGCGCGGTTTGCGCGACCGAGAACGCACCGGCGGCGGCGAGCGCGGAGTATTCGCCCAGCGAATGGCCGGCGACGAAGGTGGCGTGCTTGGCCCAGTCGAATTTGCCGTCGCGTTCGAGGACGCGCATCACGGCCAGGCTGACCGCCATCAGCGCAGGTTGCGCGTTTTCCGTTTGCGTCAGTTCGGCTTCGGGACCGTTCCACATCAGGCGCGAGAGGTGCTGGTCCAGGGCGTCGTCAACTTCGCGGAACAGTTCCTTCGCCGCCGGGAATGCTTCGGCCAGGGCTTGGCCCATGCCGACGGCTTGGCTGCCTTGGCCGGGGAACGTCAGTGCGCGGCCCATATGACCCTCATCTCAAATGCTTAGGGCGCGGAGAGACACCGCCCTGCCCCCCTTCGTCAAGATGAGCCGGTCAGCGCACCGCGTCCATGTTCGTACGCCATGATTGCGCGACGCCGACGCCTAGCAATGCCGCATATGTCACGGCGACGGCAGGGATTTGGAGGCTGAACTCCACCAGCGCGTGGACTGCGACGGCGACCGATACGGCGAAGCCGATTGCGGGGAATAGGCGGTCGCGTCGGCGGCGGACGCAGCCGGCGAAGCACATCCCCGCGAGAACGATGGGGGCGGCGATGAAGGCCAAGCCTGCGGGCAGCCCCAAATCGGCGAGCGTTTCGAGGAGATCGTTGTTCGCTTCGCCCACGGCGCCTGCGACGGAGCCGTCGGCGAAGAGTGGATAGTAGCGTTCGAAGGCGCCGAAGCCGTTGCCCACGAGCGGGGCGGCCGCGATGGCCTTCATCGACGAGTCGGTGATCGCCGCGCGTGTTGTGTCGCTTGGGCCTTGTTCGGGCACGCGGCCGGTGAGCGGATCGATGCTGAGGGCGGCGGCGATAGGCATCGCCGCGACGAGGACGGCCGTCATCGCGCGCTGGCCGGACTCCTCGCTTGCCGTCAAGCTGCGGCCGGCCGCGAGCGCGATGACGAGGGCGAGCGAGCCGATCAAGAACGCGATGACGCCGCTGCGCGATTGGGCGACCAGCAATGCAGCGATGATGACGGCGATGGCGATCAGCCAGAGTGCGTTTGCGCCGCCGAGTGATCTAACGCCGGTTCGCAAAGTCGCTCGCGCGCCGCGGTCCCAGACGATCGACTGGCGTAGCGTTTCGACGAAGAGGCCCATGCCGGCGATCGCGCCCACGGTCATGAACGTTGCGAAGTGGTTTGAACTTAGGAACGAACCGCTGAGGCGGCCCGATGCGGCGGGCGGATCCGGGATGAAGAGCGCTTGGACGTCGAAGTGCGTGTGGAGGCTGGCGAGCGCCGCGACGGCGTAAGCGAACGCGACGACGACGATACCGCCCAAAAGGGCTCGCGCGCGTTCGCGGTCGCGCGCGAGTTCGAAGGCGACGAGGAATGCGCCGACGCTCAGCGCGCTGACGAAGACGGCGTGGCGGGTGGATTCTGGGTCGATGGAGATGTAGCTGCCCGCTTCTCGCGCGAGCGCCGTGGAGGTCATGGCCCAGACGGGATGGGCGAGCGCGGTGAGGTCGATGCCGGTGAGGTTTGCGACCGTCTGCAGGTCCACCGACTGCATGAAGGCCCAGCCCAGCGCGAGCGCGACGCAGGTCGCGGGGAAGAGGATGCGGCGGATCGGGAGGGCGGCGGTCGCGAACCCTGTGAGCGCCAGACCCGACCACGCGAAGAGGATGCCGCCGACGCCGAGGCCCAGCCCCAACTCCGCCCAGGTGCGGGTCGACCCGTATGGAAAAGGCGCCAGCGCCAGCACGGCGATGAAGGCTGCCAGCAGCAGGTTTTCCGGCCTTACGAGGTCGAGAAATCCGTCGTCCCGGTCCATGCGTTAGACGCCCCAGTCTGCTTGACAGACGCGCGCGCCCCCGCCCCTATGCCCGCCCAACGAAGCGGCTGCGAAACCCAGAATGGACTTCAGCGCATGAGCGAGCGGATTGCTGTCATCGGCCTCGGCTATGTGGGGTTGCCCGTCGCATTGGGGTTTGCCGAAAAGTTTCCGGGCACCATCGGCTTCGACATCGATGTGGCGCGCGTCGAGGCGTTGACGCGCGGTGAGGACTGGACCGGCGAGACTTCGCGCGAAGAACTGAAGGCCGTCCAACTCAACTTTACGCATCGCGAAGACGACCTCAGAGGCGCGGATGTGTTTATCGTCTGCGTGCCGACTCCGATCGACGATCAGAAGCGGCCCGATCTTCGCCCGTTGCGCGGCGCCTCGGAAACGGTGGGGCGCGCGCTGAAACGCGGAACGATCATCTGCTACGAATCGACCGTCTATCCCGGTCTAACAGAAGACTTTTGCGGACCGATACTCGCGCAGGTTTCGGGTCTCACTCAGGGTAGCGATTTTCGTCTCGGCTATTCGCCGGAGCGGATCAATCCTGGGGACAAAGAACATACTTTGCAACGCATCGTTAAAGTTGTCGCCGGCGAGGACAAAGAGACGACCGCAACTCTGGCGCGACTGTACGGCGCGATCGTGCCGGCCGGCATTCACACGACGCCGTCGATCAAGGTCGCCGAAGCTGCGAAGGTGCTTGAGAACACGCAGCGCGATTTGAACATCGCGCTGATGAACGAACTCGCGTTGATTTGCGACCGGCTCGACATCCGCACGGCGGATGTTCTGAAGGCGGCGAAGACGAAGTGGAACTTCCTGCCGTTTTCGCCGGGGCTCGTCGGCGGACACTGCATTGGTGTGGATCCCTACTACCTGACGACGAAAGCGGAGACGTTGGGGTATCACCCGGACGTCATCCTTGCCGGGCGGCGCATCAACGACGGCGTCGGCGCATTCATCGCGCAGCGGTTGGTACGCTTCCTCAGCCGCAACACGACGCCGCTGAACGATGCGCGGGTCGCGATCTTAGGGCTGACGTTTAAGGAGAATGTTTCGGATACGCGCAACAGCCGCGTGCCGGACATCGTGCGCGAGCTTGAGAATTTCGGCGTGCGTGCGACGGTCACCGATCCGAAGGCGCGGGCGGAGGACGCCGTCCACGAATATGACATCGCGTTGACGGATCTCGGGCAGATCAAGAATCTCGACGCGATGGTGCTCGCCGTGCCGCATCGCGAGTTCATGGCCGACCCGTCGAAGCTCTTCGCGCGGCTGAAGCCGCAGGGCGTGCTGATCGACGTGAAGTCGGTGATCGATCCCGCGATCGTGCCCAAGGGCATTACGTATTGGAGCCTTTGAGGTCCGCTACGGCTTCGGTGTCGCTTTCCATTCGAGCAGCGGCGGACGCGGGGTCTTGAGCGATTCCGCCTGAAGCGCGCGCAGTTTGCGCCATTCGGCGTATTGCGCCGCCTTTGCCGGATCCTTGTCTTCGCGGCCGTTCAGCCAGAAGTCGAACCAATCGATCGAGCGGTTCATCAGGGCCAATACCTGCGCCGGGTTCTGCGTGTTGTGCGACCCGTGCGCTTCGGCATCGGGCATCACGTAGAACTCAACCGGGCGCTTCAGATAACGTAGGCGGTTGAACGTCTCCCATTTCGAGAAGACGCCGTAGAGGCCGATCGATTGATCGACCATCATGAGCGGCGTCTTAATGCGTTCGGTGTTGAAGCCCGGCGAAGTCTGCAGCCACGCGGCGAGACCGGCGCCGAACGGCTCGCTGCCGATGGGCCCCAAGGCGCTGGCGTATGTGCCGGTCAGCGTTTGCTGGATGTAGCTCGGGTCCCAGTTGTCGGCGGAGATGGCAGCCGCGAACGGGAACGCCGAGTGAGTCAGCGTGTACTCGACATAGAATCCATTGCGGCTGAAGCCGATGATGCCGACCTTCGCGGGATCGATCAGCTTCAGTCCGTCGAGGTGTGCGATTGCGGCCTCGAAGCCTTGCTGACGGGCCGCGCCCTCTTCAGGGGTTCCCATCTTCAGGTTCGCCATGTCGAAATTGAGAACCAGCACGCCGCGTGCCGCGAGCGCGCGACCGGGGTACATGGCAATCGGCGTGGGCCCGAGGCCGTTGTTGTAGTGCAGGCCGTAGAGCGTGAAAGCGTTCTCGACGCGCGTGCCGTAGACGCTTTGGATGAGGAGCGGGTAGCGTTTCTTCGCGTCGTAGTCGGGCGGATAGAACAGCATGCCCGACCACGCAAGGCCGCTCGCAGTCTTACTTTCGACCTTTTCCGCTTTGCCGAGCGCGACCGCGGCCAAGGCCGGATTGAAGTCGAGGACGAGCTTTTCGTCTTTTGTTGCGCCATCCACCGCGAAGAGTTTCGGCGGCGTGTTCATGTCTTGTCGCAGCTGTAGGCTGATCGCGGAGCCCGCGGTCAGAGGCTCGGGCGCGCCGTCGGCGACCCACGCCTTGCCCTCCTTCTTGAAGCGGGTGCGCGTGAGCAAGGGACCTTTGCGGGTGTCGATTTCGGCGTGCGTTGCATCGATCCAGCGAAGGCCGGCGACGCCCAGCGGATTCTCCATCTTGATCGGCAAGCGAACGTGCCTGCCCGTCGCGACGTCGACGATGGCAGCGGCGTCGCCGCTGAAGAGCGTTGAGTCGTCTTCGTTCGGCGGCATAAAGGCCGGCGCGATCAACACGGACTTCGCGTCCGGCGACCAGACGACTTGCGACATGCCGACCATGGTGGCCGCATTCCACAACGGACGCGCGGCGCCGGTGGCCGCATCGACGACAAGGTACTGATTCACCGTACGCGCCAGGGAGTCGCCCGAGTTCGCCCGCAGCAGGCTTGCGACGCGGGCGGCCATTTCGCGCTGCTTGTAGAGGGCCCAGTCGGCGGGAACGGCCTTCGGATCGGCGCTTAGGATCGCCGACTTGCCGTCGGGCGACCAGCTGACGCGGTAGCCGTACATCGACTCGCGGTCGCGGCCGAACAATTTGATTTGACGGACGGCGCCGCCAACGTCTTTCACGAACCACTGCGTCGCCCACGCATTCTCGAAAATGTTCGAGCCGCTGAGATCGCCGCGGAACAGCGCCATCGCGTCCGTGGTGGTGGGAACGGTGTATCCCGCCTTCAGCGCGGCCTTGGTATCGAACGCGCGCGGACCCGCCTGCGCCGAATAGAAGATCGAGCCGCCGGCGGCGATGTCGAACGACACGACGTTTGTGGGGTGATCGGTCAGAAATTCGAGCGCACGGGTCGTCAGGCTGATGCTTGCGACTTGCCGAACGCCCTGCTTGGTGCTGGACAGGAAGACGAAGCGATCGTTGTCGAGCCAGCGCAGCGGCGTCGAGTATTCCTCGACGTCGTGGATTGCGCCGAAGACGTTGCCGCCTGTGCCCAGACCCGACGAGAAGGTCTTTACGATCGGCACGGGCGCTGCGGCCGTGTCCACCGAAAGCAGATCGCCGGCGAAGAATTCGGTCCACACTCCGTTTGCCTTCGCGTCCCCCTTCACCACGCGCATGACGTAGTGCTTGCGGTCCGGCGAGAGCGAGACGAGGCCTTCGGTGTTGCCGGGGCCGAGGGCCTCCGGGTTCTTCATCAGGCGGGCGGTTTCAACGGCTTGAAGCGCCGTGAGGCCTTCCTTCTTGGGCGGCCGCGCCGAGGTGGGCGCGGCCAGGGTCAGCGCGCAGAGCGCCGTGAGTGCGAGAGCTCGGATGTACATGGGTTCACCACTTCGTCCGGATTTCGACGGCGACGAAGCGGCCGAGGGGCGTCGCGTTGCCGGCATCGAAGAAGACGCCGGGGACGAAGCCCTGCACGCGCGGCGGATCCTCATCGAAGAGGTTGAGAACGCTGGCGTTGAACGTAATGCCTTTGAGCGCTTCCGGCGAATAGGTCATGGTGAGATCCGCTGTCGTCCATGCCTCCACCGGCTTAACCGGCACTGAACCCGTATCGCGATAGCTGCCGGCATAGTTGGCGGAAACGGTTGCACCGAATTCACCCGCCGACCACGACAGTGACGAGCGGCCGCGATAACGGAGCGGGTTGCCGTAGGTGTTCAAGATGTCGGCCGGCGCGGAGTTCGCAGTGAACGCCGTCGTCAACTCGTCGATGTAGGCGACGTTCGCCTGGAAGCTGAAATTGTTCTCGTCGATGTCGAAGGGAAAGGCGATACGGAAGTCGATGCCGCTTTCTTGGACGTGTGCCGCGTTCTGCTGAACCGTGGTGTACACGTAGCGCACGCCGGTCGGGCCGGTGCCGATGAAGTTGAAGTAATTGTACCCCTCGGCCAGCCGCGCGTTGAGGTAGGCGAGCGCCGCGGCGTCGTCGGCGAGCGGCGTGATCAACGATCCATAGATTTCAGGATGCAGTAAGGCCTGCGTGTCGACCGGGGGCACGACGATGCGGTCGGAGAAGTCGATGCTGAAGTACTCTGCCGTCAACGTCAGGCCGGCCCAGAAGTTCGGCGTGTATGTAACGCCGGCGGTGAAATTTTCCGCGGTCTCGGGCTTCAATTCGTCGCCGCCGCCTGTCAGAAGAAAGACGGGTTGTGGCGCCCCGCCGCCGGGCCGAACGAAGTTGAATGTTAGGATGTTGTTGCCGAACGTCCCGTTCATTTGGTCGGCGGCCGACGGTGCGCGGAATGACGTGCTGTATGCCGCGCGAAAGCCCAGTTCTTCCATTGGCGACCAGAATAGTCCGACGCGCGGATTGGTCGTGTCGCCGAAATCGGAGTAGTCGTCATAGCGCGCGGCGAGCGAAACCTCCAAGCGGTTGATCAGCGGGATGGCGTTCGCCTCGCCCACCAGCGGTACATAGAGCTCCCCGAAGATCGCGCCGATGCTGCGGTCGAAAACACCGTTCACGCCGCCGACTACGTTCGCTTTGTAGGTCGCTTCCTCCTCGCGCCAAGAGCCCCCGAAAGCCGCGCGCACGGCGCCCCCGGGCAACTCGAACAAGCTGCCCGTGACCTGAGCGTCGCCGGACCAAATGACGAAGTGGTTGTCGATCAGGGGGACGCCGTTGACGTATCCGGCCGGCGCGCCCAAGGAATAGAAGGCGGAGTTTTCGTCGGTCAGGTCGCTATAGGTGCCCGAGAGCTCCACGCTCCAGTCGTCGGCGAAGTCGTAGCTGACCCCGGACGAAGCGCCGTAGAACTCGGTGTGCGTGTCTTGAATCGAGATCTGCGAGGTGGACGTCTGGTGCCGCTCGAAATCCTTATTCGTGTAAAGCCCGAGAGCAAAGACCTCGAGGCCGTTGCCCAGCTCCTGACGACCACTGAACATCGCAGACGTGTCTTGGATGTCCGGCATCAAGTCGCTGGGTCGCAACGCGGTCTTGCTGAACTCGCGATCGGACACCGGGAGCGCGTCACGGGTGCGATGCTGCACGTTCAGGAAGGCGTTGCCGCCCGTCCAGTTGGTGCCGACCGCCTGGCTCAACAGGAATTCTTCCGTCGAACCTTCAGTTACCGTGCCGTACCGCGCACGCGTCTCGGCGCCTTCGAAGTCCTTGCGTAGGATGAAGTTCACCACGCCCGCAATCGCATCGGAGCCGTAGATCGCCGATGCGCCGTCGGTCAGCACCTCGACGCGCTCGATCGCGCTGATGGGAATGAGCGAGACGTCGACGGCGGTACCGCGGATCGACGATGCGACCCGGTGGCCGTCGATCAAGGTCAGCGTCGACGTCGTGCCGAGCCCGCGCAGGTTCACGCCGCTTGTCCCGCCGATGTTGAAGGTCGACGAGCTGCCGTTGCCGAACCGGCCGAACTCGCTCGCGCCGTTTTGGCCGCCGGCGTAGTTCTGCGGAAGACTCTGGATGACCTGTTCAGGCGAGCTGTAACCGCTCTTGTCGATGTCGTCGCGCGTGATTTCGATGACCGGCGCGGTTTTGTTCTTGGCGCCGCGGATGCGCGAGCCGGTTACGACGACTTTCTCGACCTTCGTGTCCGATGCTTCCGACGGCGGCGCTTCAGCGCTCGCGGGCGGCTCGGGTTGGGGTTGCGCCGCGGCCATTGTTGTCGAGCCTGTGCTGGTAGAGGCTGGCAGCGACGCGGCCGCGGCGCGGGGTTTCTCGATGAGGACGGTGTTGGCGTCGGTCTCGCGATAGGTGAGGCCTGTGCCGGCCAGCATCAGGCGCAGTGCATCGTGGACGTCGAGCTTGCCGACGACGGCGTTGACGCGCTTGCCTTTCAGATCATCGACGGTAGCCAGGACTTGCAGGCCCGATTGCGTGCCGAAGGTGCGGATCGCGCTGGTCGCTTCCTGCACCGGAATGTTGAAGCTCTTCACCTCACCGGCGGTTGCCGTTGAAACGAGCAGCGTGAGCGAAAACGCGGCACCGATCGCTGCACGCGAAACGCCGGAAAGCAAAGTATCGACACGAAATGCCATCACGTCCCCCAAATCGCCATCGACGAAGCGCCGCGTTGGTTTGCGGCTCTTGCTCGTCGCCCGTTTGAGAGGATCAACGCCTGCGGGACTTCCCCCACGCTGCGGATGAAATTCGTACCGGATTTGCGAAGGTGTGCTTCCTGTGCATCGGGGCAGGACGCCGGCGTCAATTTTTCGGCGCCTTTGCCATGATACGAACGACGTCGTCGTCCTTGCGCACTTGGCCGTCGAAGGCGGCGGCCAGCGCACGCGCAAAGCCATCCACGTCGCTGGTGCGGAAGTAACCCACGATCGGCTTTGAGCCCAGCGCTGCGTCGTCGAGGACGACCTTGCGGCGGTTGTAGCGGTTGATTTCGGCGATGGCCGCCGCGGCCGTGTCGCCGTCGAAGGACACCATGCCGTCGCGCCAGGCGAGGCCGCGCTTGGCGGTCGCTGGATCGAGTGCGGCGATCATCGTGGGCTCTGCCGCGACGATGTCGGCGCGCCGGTTCGCTTCGAGGCGCTGCGCGGGTTCGCGCAGGGCGTTGTGCTCGCGCTTCACCTCGACGACGCCTTCGGTGACGGTGACGGCGACGCCTGCATTCTTCACGCGGACGGCGAATTCCGTGCCGACGGCGGTGACCGTGACGTCGTCTGTCGTGACGACGAAGGGCCGTGCCTTGTCGTGCGCCACGTCGAAAACCGCTTCGCCGTATTCCAAGCGGACGCGACGCATACCGTCCGTGAACTCAACGATCGCCTTGCTCTGCGTGTTGAGCAACATTTGCGAACCGTCGTCGAGCGTGACGCGGCGGACTTCGCCGAGTTCGCTGGCGTAGACGTCGCCACGCTCGGACGTGAACCAGAAGCCTGCGGCGCCTAACGCTGCGAGGAATACGATGCTTGCCGCGAAGGCGCGGCGTGTCGCTGTGCGGTTTGCTTCAGGCTTGGTGCCTTCGAAAGCGGGCATGCCGCTCGGCGAAAGTGCGGCGATGCGATCGAGGCCGGCCCACTGCGCGCGTGCGCGGATCAACGCTCCTTGATGGCGCGGGTCGGCCGCGGTCCATGCGTCGAGTTCGCGCTGTTCGGCAGGTGACAGCGGTCCGCGGTCGAGGCGGACGGCCCACGCGGCGGCCTGTTCGTCAATCGCCGCCATGACCGCCTTCGCGTTTCGGTTGAGGTTTGGCCAGGCGGTCATGGGCGCGTTCGTCCGCGCGCGCCGTTTCGGTCAGTACGAATGTGAGCGCCTTGGCGAGGTGCTTCTCGACGGTGCTTTCGCTCACGCCCATGCGCTGCGCCACCTCGCGTTGCGAGAGGCCTTCGAATTTGCGCAGTTCGAATGCTTTGCGGCATTGGGGCGGCAATCTGCTCACGATCGACATCAGCCGTTCTAGTTCCTGACGCGCCGACAAGTCGCGTTCAGGTCCCGGTTCATCCGAGATGACGCCCAAGTCGCCGATTTCCCCCATCAGCTCCATTGGCACGACGCGCGCGTGGCGCGCGCGCTGGAGCACAAGATTGCGGGTGACTTGATAGAAATACGCACGCGGGTTCGTGATGGCGGCGAGTTCCGCGGACCATAAGCGGGCGTAGGCCTCTTGAATGACGTCGTCGATGTCGGCGGCGCCGAGCGAGCGCATGCGCAGGCGCAGCCAGCTCCTCACCTCGCGCTCGATGGGCAAGATGTTCTGCGCGATCCACCGGTGCTTGGCGTTTTCGTCCATCACGCGACGATGGTTCAGCGGCGACGCCCTGCCGTCAAGCTTCGTGCACCGGTAACCATTCCCGCTTTCGGTCGAATATCACGCTCGTAAAATTTGTCGTTCCAGCATGGGGGAAAGCACGCCGCGGCGCATCCTATCTCGTCGACTACGCGGTTCCGCCGCAGACCGTTGCCGGGCCAAGGCGCTTTCGCAGGTTGGCGCACAAGGCTTCGGCACCCATTGCGTCGCCGGACTCGCGCAGCAGGGTCGCGAGGCGATCCGTGGCGTCGCGATGCAGGGGTGCTTCGGCGAGGACGGTTCGATACCAGCTCTCGGCGGCCTCGTTGTCCCCGTGGCTCTTGTAACGATCGCCGATGACGACGCCGAGCGCGGCGTGCCACGGCCTGACGCGCGCGGATTGGCTGTCGTAGACGCGCGCCATCGCGGCATAGGCGGCTTCGAAATACGGCACCGCGTCGCGTGGACGGCCCGAGATTTCGAGAACGTCGCCCAGGTTGATCATCGGGCCCCAGGCATCCTTGTCGACGGAGATTGCCGTCTTGTAGGTCGCGATGGCCGCCGCGAAGTCGCCCTGCGCGCTTTGCACGAAGCCCAACGCCTTCAGCGCCGCCGGATCGTTCGGCGCGACGCGCAGTGCGCGTTCGGCGTAGATGCGGGCGCGGGCTAGCAGCCGCGTCGCATTGTCGGTTCTTGTGCGTCCTGCGTTGATGGCGTCGCCGAGTTTGGTCATCTCCGCCGCGCCGGGCTCATCGGGCCAGCGGATGACCTTTTGGACGAAAGCGTTCGCGAGGCCGGCCAGCGCCGGCGCGTGGTCGGGATTGTCGGCGAGGATGCGGTTGAAGAGGTCGATTGCGGCTTCGTTGTCGGCGCGTGTGTATTGGAAATAGAAGTCGTTCGCGCGCTCGACCAATTCGTTCGAGCGGGCACCGGCCGGACTTGACGGGTACCCGACGATCGACGCGGCGGCGAGGGTTACAACGACGGCGCACGCCAAAGCGCCACTGGCCCAGGCTGACAGCGACCAACGCGTGCGCGGTGATGCGGACGGCATCACGCGGTCGGGTGCGGTCGCGGTGTCTTGTGTGACTGGGGCGATGAGGCGGTAGCCGCGTTTCGGCAGCGTTTCGATGAAGCGAGGCGCCTTGGGGTCGTCGCCCAGGGCCTTGCGTAGGCGCGACACGGCACGGGCAAGCGTGTCGTCGCCGACAATGACGTTCGGCCAGAGCCGATCCATGATCTCGTCTTTGGAGAAGGGTTGCCCCGGGCGCGACGCCAATAGGAACAACAGGTCCATCACCTTCGGCTCAAGCCGTTCGGCGCCATCGGGTCCGGTCAAGTCGCCGGTCGCGCGGGTTGCGCGCCAATTGCCGAGCAAAACGACGTCGACTTCGGTGTCCGGTTTTTCGCTCAAATCGGCGACCTCAGGGTTTCGTCAGGAAAATAGGAGATGTTCGTCCTTACATAGTGGGTGGGGTCGGGTACCGCTAGGCGCAACCGCCGAGGATAGAAAATCATGCGCCGTTTCACGTTTGCCGCCGTAGCGTTAGCCATCGTGTTGGCGCTGCCTTGCGCCGCCGCCGATGAGCCTAAGCTAGCCGCCGCCGATGTCAGGGCCGATTTTCACGACCTCTATGGCCGCCTTCGAGCCTCGCACTTCAATCTCTATGTCCGCCGGTCGCAGAGCGAATACGACGCGCTGCACCGTTCGATGCTCGCATCGTTCGACCACCCGATGACACTGCGCGATGTGCGCGTGCAATTTCAGAAGTTTATGGCGTTTGGGAGGGTCGCGCATTCGCGGATCGATTTCCCGAGCGATGCTTACGGCGCCTATCGCGATGCAGGCGGCAAGACCTTCCCGCTCTCCGTGCGCGTGACGGGCGGTCGTGTCACCGTCGCCGAGAACAACAGTGGGTCGCGCGCTATTCTTGTCGGCAATGAAATCGCAGCGTTGAACGGCGTTGCGATGGCGCAGTGGCTCGACCGGCTTGGCGCGCATGTGTCGGCGGACAGTCCGTACATGCTGCATACGTTGCTGGAAAATCGCCTGGCTGCCCTCTTGTGGCTTGAGCTTGGCGCGGTGGACAGTTTTTCGTTGCAGCTGCGCGGTGCGAACGGCGTCTTCGACGCAGTGGTTCCTGCGCGCACGCGCGAGGAGATGAAAGCGAACGCGCGGCCGTCGCAAACGCTTGCGCTCGATTGGGACCGCCGCGATTTCAAGATTCTCGACAACGGCATCGGCTATATGCGACCGGGTCCGTTCTATAACAACGATCCGGCGGCAACGAACATTTGGGACGTGAGTGCGTTCCGGCAGTTCGTCGACGCGTCGTTCGAGGCGTTGCTCAAGGCGCGCACCCGCACGCTCGTCATCGACTTGCGCGACAATCCGGGGGGCGACAATTCGTTCAGTGATCTGATGGTCGGCTGGTTTGCGACGAAGCCGTTCCGGTTTACCTCGTCTTTTCAGATCAAGGTGAGCGAGGCGGCGATTGCCTCGAACGCGAAGCGGCTGACGCCGAACGACACGGACAGCATTTCGCGGAAGTTCGCTGCGGCCTATGCCAAGGCGAAGATCGGCGACGTCATCTCGTTCGACATTCCGATGGTGGAGCCGCGTGCCGGCGCGCGCTTCGCCGGCCGGGTCTACATTCTCGTCAACCGGCATTCCTATTCGAACACCGTCATGGTCGCCGCGTTGGCGCAGGACTACAAGTTCGCGACGATTTTGGGTGAGGAGACGTCCGATCTGGCGTCGACGTATGGCGCGATGGAGCAGTTCACCCTGCCCCGCACCAAGATCGACGTCGGTTTTCCGAAGGCGCATATCATCCGTCCCAACGGCGACGCGTCGGCGCGGGGCGTGGTCCCGGATATCGCGATTGCGACGCCGGTTATCGAAAACAAGGACGATCCTGTGCTGCGGCGTGCGGTCGAGATTGCCGCCGGCGGGCGCTGACGGGTTCGGCGGCCTTGCCCTGGGCGGCGCGGTAGGTCACAAACCGGCCGACGAACGTTCCCAAGGATCGCTTGATGCAAGTGCTTTTGACCGGCGCCGCCGGGTTTATCGGGTATCACGTGTCGCAGGCGTTGCTGGCGCGCGGGGATCAGGTGGTCGGGATCGACAATCTGAATTCCTATTATGAGGTGAGCCTTAAGGAAGCGCGGCTGGCGCAGTTGAAGGCGAAACCGGGGTTTCAATTCGAGAAACTCGATATCTCCGACCGCGACGCGATGCTGGCGCTGGGCGTCAAGTATCCGGGCGTGACGCATGTGGTGCATCTGGCAGCGCAGGCCGGCGTTCGGCATTCGCTGACCGATCCCTACACCTACATCACGTCGAACGTGATGGGTCAGGTGATCATGTTGGAGCTGGCGCGGAAATTCTCGAGTCTTCAGCATTTCGTCTATGCGAGTTCGTCGTCGGTGTATGGCGGGAACACGAAGCTTCCGTTTTCGGTCGACGATGAGACCGAGCAGCCGAATTCGCTCTATGCCGCGACCAAGAAGGCCGATGAGTTGATCGGGCATACCTACGCTCATCTCTACGGCGTGCCGTCGACGGGTTTGCGGTTCTTCACGGTCTATGGACCGTGGGGACGGCCGGACATGGCGGCATTTTTGTTCACGCGCGCGATTTTGGCGGGTGAGCCGATTTCCGTGTTCAATCATGGTGAGATGTGGCGCGACTTTACGTATGTCGACGACATCGTCGCCGGGATTTTGGCGGCGGTCGCGCGACGTCCTTTGGGGAAGCCGCCGCATGCGGTGTACAATCTGGGCAATCACAAGTCGGAGAAGCTCACCGACTTCATTGCGCTGATCGAAGGCGCTTTGGGGCGCAAGGCGACCTACAAGTTCGAGCCGATGCAGCCGGGCGACGTCGCGCGCACATATGCTGACATCGAAGCGTCACGGCGCGATCTGGGGTTTGAGCCGAAGACGCCGATCGCCGAAGGCATTCCGCGCTTCATCAAGTGGTACACGGACTATTATCGCGTGTGGCCCAAAAACTAGGGCCGGTGTTTCCACCGGCCCCGTTGCATTCATTCTTACCAGCAGAAGCGCCAGCGGTAGTTCGACCAGTTCCGCGGCCAGTAGCGGTCGCGCCAGCCGTAGCCGCCCCAGCGCGGATGACCTTCGCGCCAGCACATGCCGCGGTCGTCCCAGGCCCACCACGTGTCGTCGTAGTACCACCAGTACGCGTCGTCGAAGTAGCGGAGCGAGACGTACCAGCGCCAGCTGTCATCCCAGCCGTCATTGTACCAGTGCGGGTACCAGTAGCTGTTCGAATAGAAGTGATGCGAACGCCAACGCTTGTGGTGCCTCACGCCGGGCCAACGATGGCTGTTGTCGCGCCAGCCATGGCGCCCACCGCCGCGGCCATCACGCCAACCGTCTCTGCCGCCGCGACGTCCATCGCGCCAGTTGTCGTTGCCGCCGCGCCGGCCGTCACGCCAGTCGCCGCGACCACCACGCCGACCATCGCCACGCCAGTTGTCGTCGCCACGACGTCCATCACGCCAATCACCACGACCGCGGCGATCCGGCGATGTGCCTGGTCCGCCACGAGGTCCGGGCGGATTTTCCCAGTTCGTTCCGGGACCACCGCGCCAGCCCGGCGGGTTGTTGTCGCGATCTCGCCAGCGGCGATCAGGCGACGTGCCTGGGCCACCGCGCGGTCCGGGCGGGTTTTCCCAGTTCGTGCCGGGACCGCCGCGGCGACCGGGCGGATTGTTGTCACGGTCACGCCAACGCCGGTCAGGCGATGCACCCGGGCCGCCACGCGGTCCGGGCGGATTCTCCCAGTTCGTGCCGCGTCCACCGCGTGGACCCGGTGGATTGTTGTCGCGCCAGCGTGGGCCTGCGCCCGGTCCACCTGCGGGTCCGGGCGGGTTGCCGCCGCGAGCGCCGGGCGCCGGACCGTCTGGACCGCGCCTGCCGCCGTTGTTGTTTCGCCAATTGCCGCCGCCACCGTTGTTCTGGCCGCGCGCTTGATCGCCGCCACGGTCGCCTCGGCCGCCGCGGTCGCCCCTGTCACCGCGATCGGCGAAGGCCGGCGCGGCAAGCAGGCTCAAGCTCGCGACTGCCGCCAAAGGCAGAGCGAGTGTTCTCAGTTTCATGTGCGTCCCTTCACTTCGAGTCCCTCGACAAGTCCCCTTTTTCGCTTTTGCTCTCCTGGGGCTGAATGGTGCATGAACGGTGCGTTTAGATAGTTGTCGCAACAGCGAGACGGGTTTCGGATGCGGATACTTCTGATCGGCGGCGCCGGCTATATCGGCTCGGCCATCGCACATCATCTTGTTGATCGCGGCCACGAACCGGCTGTCTTCGACAACCTGTCGACGGGCTCGCGTGATGCGATACCGGCGCACGTTCCGTTTGTGCAGGGGGATTGCGGCGACAGCGACGCCCTGGCTAAAGCGCTAGTGAGCACGCGGGCCGAAGGCGTCATCCAACTCGCGGCTGCGGTGCGCGTCGAGGAGTCGGTGGCGGATCCGGCGAAGTATTATTTCAACAACACCGTGAAGTCGCTGACCGTGTTCGATACCTGCGCGCGCAACGGCGTGAAGGATTTTGTGTTTTCGTCGACGGCGGCCGTTTATGGCGCACCTGCGAAGACGCTGATCGCGGAAGACACGGCGACGGAGCCCGTCAACCCTTATGGCCACTCGAAGCTGGCGTCGGAGTTCATGCTGAAGGACATCGCACGCGTTCACGGCATGCGCGCGACGATCTTTCGCTACTTCAACGTCGCAGGCGCCGATCCGCAGCTGCGGACGGGACAGCGCACGCCGGAAGCGACGCACTTGATCAAGGTGGCGGCGGAGGTGGCGACGGGCGCGCGGCCTTCGCTCGACATCTTCGGCACGGATTATCCGACGCCTGACGGGACGTGCGTGCGCGACTACATTCACGTGATGGATTTGGCGTTGGCGCATGAGCTGGCCCTGACGAAGCCGGGGACCGCAGGCGAGACGCGCACCTACAACTGCGGGTACGGCACGGGGCATTCGGTGCGCCAAGTGGTCGACGCGTTCGGCAAGGTTCTGAACCACCCCCTGCCCTCCCGCGACCGGCCGCGCAGGCCCGGCGATCCGCCGGCTCTGGTCTGCGATTCCGCGAAGCTGAAGCGCGAGCTCGGCTGGGCGCCGCAGCATGCCTCGATCGCGACGATCGTCGAGACGGCGCTCAATTGGGAGCGCAAGCTGAACGCGGCGCGACGCGGCTGAGCGTCAGACAAAAAAATGCGCCCGACGTCGCGCGTGGTTCGCGGCGGCGGGCGCTTCAATTATTCCCTGGCCTTCATTCTTGACTTATGGAGCGTCATAAACGCCCGAACCGAAATGCGCGCAACACGAATTCTCCGGTCATGCACAGGCGAGTGTTGTCAGTTCGCGTTGTGCGCGTGGTCGACGTGTTGATCGAGTTGCGCGTGCGTTAATTTCACCGACGCAGCGACAAATTTTACGCACTCGCGTTTTCATCCGCGATGAAGCGCGCGGTCGTCTCCGGTTCTTGCATCGGAATGAAGTGCGTGAGGTGCGGTAGCGGGACGTCGCGACCTTTCGCGAACGTGCGCGCGACGCCTTCCCAGGTTGGTGAAGCGGCGAAGTCCGTGAGATCGCGCGGGCCCGGCTCGCGCGGTTTCGCGCGCAAGACGGTAACGGGCACTTTGACGCGCGCTGCGAGCGCATAGATATCGCTGCCGGCGTGGCCCAGGTAGATCGACGCTTCGATCGCCGGTGGGCAGGCGAGCTCGAACCCCTGGCCACTTGCGGCCGGCACGAGGCCATAGCGGCAGTAGTCTTCCAGAACTTCCTTCCGCCACAGCGAATAGGGATGGCGCGCCTTGAACGCGTCGAACATTTCTTGCCACGACGCCCACGCGTTGCGGCGGCGCGCGACCGGGTGGACTGCGCCTTCGGGCAACGCGGTGAGATGCGGATTCGCGTAGGCCTCAGGCGGCAGCATCACGGGGTCTATGAGGACGAGACGCTTGAACGCGTTCGGGTGCGTGGCGGCGACTTGGACCAGCAGGTGTCCGCCCATCGAGTGGCCGGCGCCGATGGCGTCTCTCAGATCAAGATGCTCGATCAGTTCGGCGATGTCTCGGGCGGGAACGGTCCAGTCGCGAATCGGTCCGGTCTTCTCGCTGCGGCCGTGGCCGCGCGTGTCGACGGCGATCACGCGATGGCCTGGCGGCAGCGCCTTGACAGTTTGGTCCCAGCAACGTGCGTGAAAACCTGTGGCGTGAATGAGAAGGATGACGGGGTCGCCCGGCTTTCCCCATTCGACATAGGCGATACGGGCGCCGCTGGCTTGAAAGGATTTTTCGGTCGGAGCTGGATGCATCACGGGATGACGCCATTTTTCGGCGCGGTTTGTCTATCCGCGACTGCGGCTTGCTGACGCTACGGCTGCTTGATCGCGGCTTGCTTGGTCGCGACGGCGCGGTCGTGGCGAAGGCCGACGAAGGGGAAGTTGAAGGCATCCGCCTTGCTCGAGCGGTGAAGCATCACGCGTGGGTGCAAATAGTCGTCGCGCGAGGCGGCGAGCGTGCCGTTGATGGTCGAGAAGGCGGCGTCGAAGCCGGCGTTGCGCACCGTCTCCAGCGCTTGCGGGCCGATGTGGGCCACATTGCCGACCGGGAATGCGAAATACCGGCAGCGCCCGACGCGGTCTTCGATCATCGTCTTGGACGTCAGCACCTGATGGTCGATCTCGGCCTTCGGTTGGCCGCGGTGAAGGATCGCGTGATCGTGGGCGTGGGCGCCGATTTCGACGCCGGCGTCGTGCATCGCCTTCACCTGCGCCCAGGTCATCGGCTGATCCGAGTGAAATTGCGCGTCGAGGTCGGCCTGGCGGTCCGCCCCCATCGTTTCGATCAGCGCGGCGCAAAGTTTTCGCACGCCGGGCTGATCGTTGCGGTAGACAGCGGCGCCCAGCGCCGACGAAGCCGCGTTGCGCGCCGCATCATCGTTCGCAATCGTTAGCGGCGCGTCCAAACCCGGCAACGTGTAGGTGCCCGCGGGCGCGTGATAGGCGAAGCAGCGGGTCAGGTAGGTCGGGAAGCGCGTGCCGGTGTCGATATGACGTGTGCTGACGAACACGGCGAGCGGCACGCCCATTTCGCGCGCGATGGGCATCAGCAGGTCGTGGTTGTCGACGTAACCGTCGTCCGAGGTGAGCACCGCAACGGGCTTGTGCGTTTCGCCCATCTGGTGGAGACGCAGCGCTTCTTCGATCGAGACGAAGCTGACCCAGTCCTTCAGCGCGGAGATCGTGGCGCGAAATTCGTCGACGGTCAGGTGCAGGCGTTGTACGCGTTCGTCTTCGTGCTTGCGGACGAGGCCGTGCATGTACAGCACTGTCAGCCCGGCCAACGTACGGAAGTTGCGCGGCGGGATGCGGTAAAGCACCGACTTGGCGAGCGATAGGAGCATCGAGGTTTTTAGTACGCTTCCGGCCCTGCCCGCCAGCCTTATGCGGCGGCCAAGTCGCGGTCGCCGCCGTCGCGCAGGCTTGCTGCCAGGTCCTGCAGAATCTCCACGGCAACCTGGCTGCCGCGTTCCTGCGCCGCAGCCACGCCGTGAACGCACAAGCACTGCTCGATGAGGGCCAGGCGCGCGCCTAAGATCTGGAAGTCCACGCGCACGTTCTGCAGATATTCGACGAAGGGCTTTGCATCGCTCTTCGAGATCAACGTGTCATACGACGAGCTGTAGCGGTCGAACACGGCGCCCGCTTGCGACCAGGCCCAGCGCAGGCTGTCGCGCACTTGGCCGCGATCGGCTTCAATCTGACGCGCCTTCTCGTCGCGAAGTTCGCCCAATTGCGGTTTGGCGCCGAGCCATTCGGCAAGTTCGCGCAGCTTCGGCTGGCGCTTGGCGAACTCGCGTTGGAAAAACGAGACGCCGATCCAGGCGTAAAGGACGTCGATCGTTTGTCCCTCGGGGATCTTCAGCGCTTGGCCGAAGGCGCCGAGGAAGCTTGGGTCGTCGAGTTCCCACAGTTTGCGCGCGAGCATATCAAGCCGCGTGTCCCCGACCGAGTTGGCAGGCAGCGCCAACGCCATCGCGGCAAGCGGCTTCAACTTGGACTTCAGTGTGTCGCGCATCGCGTCGGCTTCAGCGTCGCTGACGCGGAAGTGACGCTGGTCGACCTTGAGCGCCGCACGTTCGAACGCGTCGCGCAGGAGGAACGGCGAGAAGCTGGGCAACTTCGCCATGACGTGAATCTTGCGCAGATCGCCTTCGATAACGGTAGGATCGATCTTGCTCGACATGAATTTCTCGACGGTCGCCAAGGTCAGCTCGCCGTCGCAGGGCATCGATACGCCGCCGTTCCCGGGGTACTTGGGATCGAACGGGAAGTATGCGCGGGTTTGGACCACGTTCGCCGGCATGTCGGCCGCCGTGCGGCCGATCGTCTTCAGCAGCATCGCGTTCTTGAACAGCGAATGCTCGAAGAACGGTTGCAGCGTCTGCGGTTCGCTTTGCGTGTCTCCATCTTCGATCGGCAGCCGGCGTGCGCGCCCGTCAAACACGATCGACGGCGGGCACGTGCCCAGGAGAGCCTTGAGGCGGAGCCTGCGCATCGTCGCTACCCGAACACGTCTTCGAGAGGCTTCACGTCGGCACGAACGTCATAGGCGGCCAGCGTGTTGTCCCATTCGGGATCGTCGATGAAGTAGTCGACGACGACGACGCGACCACGCTCGTAGAGGCGGCGCATGTTCGGGATGTGGCGGTTCAAGCCTTCCGCCTTTTCGCTGGTGAAGCGGAATGGCGGCTTCAACGCGGCGTAGTCGACGCCGGGTCTGATCACCACGGCGACGGCGCGCACGGAAATGTCGACGGTTTCGTGGACGACCCCAGCGAGTTCGACCATCAAACCGTCAATGACATAGCGTTTGTGGGCGCGACGCTCGGTGACCATTTTTCTCAAATGCGTGGCTCGTGATTGTCCGAGTATTGCGCACGCCAGTTACGGCGACGTTAGGGAACCCCAGATTTCCGTGCGCGCCGCCGCCGCAAACCGGCGACTTTAAGGCGGGATTAATCGTGTCCTCAATTGTAGACGGGTCGGCGCGCGAACGGGCTTCGGGGAACTCGTGCCCGCTGGGATTGTTGGCCAGAACTGGCAACGGGTCTGGGCGAGTCTTTGGCTGTCACACATGTTCAATGGAGCGAATTCACGCCGTCGGAGGGAGGGGCGTTTGGCGCACTCGCCTGCGCGGGGAAAACGCGACACAAATTGTGCGTCGCCTGGGTCACAGTTTGGGATTCTCACGCAACAAGGCGGCCTGACGCATAGAAAATCACAAATTGCGCGCACAAACTCTACTTGTCCGGGCAGCCGACCCATTCTTCCTGCTGTGGTTGACACCCAACAACCCACAGCGCTCTCGGTTTCCTGGCTGCTACGTGAGATCCCAGCTCACGAAAGCCCCTGCTGAGGGATGGAGCCTCAGCGGGGGCTTTTGCGTTTGGGGACCCTTTTACGGATTGCCGCGTTCGGAAGCGAGGTAGCGCCGCACGGTGGCGGCTGCCTTATCCTGCGCCATGTCCTGATGTCCTTGCGCCCAGTTCAGGCGCCGTTCGACTGCGGCCTTCGCGTCGGCGCTGAGCTGCGGCCAAAGCGTGACGGCAAGATCGAACTGCGTTGCGGCGAGCGTCGGTTCGGTGAGGCCGACATGGCAGGCGACCATCAGCGCCGCCGCCGCGCGCTGGCGATGGCCGAGGCGCAGTTCGGTCGTGGCGAGGCGCGTCCATGCGAAGGCGTCCGTCGGCGTAGCCGAGAGACCAAGGCGCAGGTCGCGGCGCGCTACGCTGAGGCGCGAGATCGCACGCAGCGAGGCGGCGCCGATTTGCTCGGCTGCCAAGATCTGCACCAGCGCGGCTCGGCTTAGGTCGTGACGCGCGGGCGAGGCGCGCAGCGCTTGAGTCAGCGCGTCGAGTTCCACGATCGTCTGCGCCTTGCCGTTTGCGACATCGCGGTAGCGCGCTTCGGCGTGCGCGAAACTCCACGCTGCGGCGCCGTAGAGCGCAGCGTAGACGACCAGCGCAGCTGCAATCGCGCCGCTGACCAGACCGGCGGTGACGGCGTCACTGCGCGTGGTATCTCGCGTATTTCTTGTCGTAGCCATACGAAGCGGTACCGTAACTGTAGATCGCGTGACGCCGCATGTCGGCTTGGTTGAGCACCGTGCCGGCGATGTCGGCGTTGGCGTCATGCAGAAGTCTGAGGCCGGTGACCACCGCTTCGCGCGGCGTCGTGTTCCAGCCGACCACGTAGACCATCTTGTCGGCGATGCGTGACAGAAGCCGCGTATCGGCCACCGGAAGCACAGGCGCCGCGTCGATGATGACCAGGTCGTAGTGCTGGCGCAAGATGTCGATCATGTTCTTCATGGCGTTCGACGCCAAGAGTTCCGAGGGGTTCTGCGGCGGCGTCGCTGTCGGAATGAACTCAAGCGGCGAGATCGGATCGCGGTGCAGCACGTCCCGCAGTTTGCATTTCCCCGTGAGCACTTCGACAAGGCCGGCCTCAGGCCGGCGCGGCGAGAACGCGCCGCCGACGCTGGGGTGACGCAGGTCCGCGTCTATGAGAATGACGCGTGCGCCGCCCTTCGACGCCATACGGCCGAGACTGACGGCGAGCGATGTCTTGCCTTCGTTCGCGATCGACGACGTCATCACGACGACCTTCGGCGGACGGTCGCCGTGGTTCGAGAGTTGCAAACCCGAATAGAGCGTTCGAACGGCTTCGCTGAAGGACGACGACGGCTTCTGCATGACGAGGTCGGCGATGTGCTTGACGCCCTTCAAGCGCGGGACCACCGCCAGATTGCCCACCTGCCCCATGTGTTCGATTTCATCGCCGGTGCGGAAGCCCTTGCCGAGGCTTTCCACCACGAGCGCGAGGAACATGCCGAACAATGCGGAGCCGAAGAGCGTACCGCCCATGATGAGCGGCGTGTCGGGGAAGCTCGGATCGGCCGGTGCGGTCGCTTTTTCGATGACCCGCTTGTCGTTGGTCATCGCGCCGGCAACCACGGGGCGCGCCGCCGCTTGATACTGCTGAAGCGCCGCACGCCGGGTCGCCAGTTCGTCTTCGAGCTGACCTAGATCCGCTTGATCGCCGCTCTCCGCAGGCGCTGCGGCCGGCGTGTTCGCCGCGGCTTGCACTTCGCTCAGCGATGTTTCGAGCGACGCCAAGCGCGTCTTGGCGACGGTGATTGCGCTCGCGAGGCTCTTGATGACGTTCTTGAGTTCGTCGTCGATCTTGGCTTGCAGATTGCTGCGCTCTTCGCGGAGCGAAATCATCTGCGGGTGGCGGTCGCCGTATTTTGTGGAGAGTTCGGCTTCTTTGCGCGTGAGTTCGGCTTGCCTGTCGCGCAGCTTCACAATCACCGGCGCGCTGGTGATCGACGTGATCGTAGCCGGATCATCGCCCGAGGTCAGGAGCGCGCTTGCGCGGCGGTACTTCGCTTCGCGCTCGGCGAGGTTCGAACGCGCGGTCGCGATTTGGGCGTTGAGTTCGGAAAGTTGTTCGGCGGCAAGAGAATTGCCGTCTTTGACCTCCGCCGCAGGACCCTGCGTCTTGCGACGCTCAACGGCTGCCTCGGCTTCACGTACTTGCTCGGTCAGGCGGACGAGTTGTTCGTCGGACGCGGTCGGCACCGGTTGCGCGGTGTCGGCCTGCGTTTGCAGATAGACCGCCACGACGGTGTTCGCGATCAACGCCGCTTTCGCGGGATCGGTCGAGGTGAATGAGACACGGGCGACGGATGATCGGCCTTCGGCAGCGACGGTGAGACGAGAGGCAAAGCGGCTCAGCGTGGCGGCGTCGAGCGCCGACGGATTTTGCGCAGCGGCGCCGGCGCGGATCTTGGGCTTGGCCTCGGCGAACGGATTGAGGCGATCGAGCGGCGAACGGATGTCGCGGCTGAATTCGGCATCGCGGGTGAGGTTCAGCGATGCGATGACGCGCTCAGCCAGCCACGTGGATTGCAGGATGCGGAGTTGCGTTTCGACGGCCGCGTCTTCTTTGGGATCGCTCGCCAGCGGATCGATGACGCCTTTGTCGACGCGCTGCTGCCCGACAACGACGAGTGCGGAGGCGCTGTAGAGCGGCGTCAGTTGTGTGAGGACCATCCCGGCGCCGGCGGTGCAGAAGAGAACGATCGCTAGAATCGTGAAGCGGCGAACGCGGAACACCCGAAATGCGGCGCCGATTCCAAAACGCGACGGCGCAACCTCCGGCCGTCGCGGCACGCGGACCGGCGGCAGTGGATCCGGCTCGTCGATCCTGTGATTTTGGCGCAGGTGATAAACATTCATGCGGTGTTCCGACATACCCATGGCGACTTATCGAACGGTTGGGCGCGTGACGACGCGCGCGTTGCCAATCCACTGCACGTCACAGTTTCCCGTCGGGAGCATCGACTTGAAGGCGGGAGCGTTCTCGACACGCGACTGCCGCCCTCTCGGCAGGCGTTAACGATTCGATAACGAATCTAACTGGCGCGTAGATTCGCACCAGCGGAATTTGCCAACGGTGCGGTGCTATCAACATGTTGCTGCAGGGGGCGTGCGCAAGCACGTGACTGCACGTTGAGCGTGTCTTGGAGAATCAGAATATGCGCGAGGGGACGCGCACTTCGTCGCCCGGCAGGACCTTCGTCTCGGCGGTGAAATCCAGCGTCACTTTCGTGCCGCCCCGCGTGATCTCGACGGTATTTTCGCTGGCGAGATACGTGTAGCCCTCAGCGAGCGCAACGGCCTTTTGAACCGTCATGCCGTTGACGAAGGCGTACTGGCCGGGCCTTTTCACTTCGCCCAGCACATAGATGGGGCGCAGATTCGTCACCTCAGCGGACACCCGCGGGTTACGCAGGATTTCGCCCTCACGCAGTTTGGTCGCGTAAAGCGACTCGAATTGGCGGAGCGTCAGGCCTGCCGCTTGAACCTCGCCGACCACAGGCCCCTTCAACGCGCCTGCCTTGTCGACCGGAAATTCGCCCGAAAGATCGCCTTCGCCGGCGACCGTCACCTTGATCTTGTCGTTCGCCACGATGCGGTAGTCGCCCTCGACGGCGGCGGGCAGCGCAGACGCCGACGATGCGGAGCCGGACGACGGGCCGCGGGCATGCGGCGCTTGCTCATCCCAATGACCGGCGCACGCGGTCAGAGCGAACACAAAGGCGCATAGCGCAAACAAGCGATGCAGCATCGTTCCCACGATTCCCAGGTTAACGATTCTTGATATGCCCGGCCCGCGTAGCGATCAAGCTGGTCGCCGCATTCAAGCTGTCGACAAGAATCTACGCGTGCGCTCCTCAAGGATGACCGCCGTCAGGTTGTTGGTGATGTAGGCGCCGGTATCGATGCCGATTCTATTGGGGCGGACGACCGGCGCTTCCGTCGGTGTGTGGCCGTGAACGACGACCCGGCCGAAATTGACGGTGCTGTCGAGAAACGCCTCGCGGATCCAAAGAAGGTCGGTTTCGCTCTGCTCTTCCAACGGTACGCGCGGCTTCAGGCCGGCGTGGACGAAGATGTAGTCGCCGATGGTTACGTGGAGTTTGAGATTCTTGAAGAACTCCAGATGCTCGCGCGGCAGAGCGGCGGCGAATTCGCTGCGAGTCTGCGACCAGTTCTTATCCTGCGTGTGCGTGACGCCGTAGCTTTGCAGCGTCTCGATGCCGCCGAAGTTGCGCCAGGCATCGCCGATGGAGGGGTCGGTCAGGAATTGCAGCAGCGTGTCGTCGTGATTGCCCTTGAGATAGACCGTCTCGAAGCCCGTGAAGCCCTTGAGCAGGCGATCGACCAGTTCGCGCGATTGCTGCCCGCGGTCGACGTAATCGCCCACGAAGATCAGCGTGCGGCGGCGTGCCGACGACAGACGCGAGGCAGCGTCGATCTGCGCCCACAGATTCTCGACCAGATCCAATCGTCCGTGCACGTCGCCAACCGCGACCACGAAGTGGCCCGGTGGCACGCTTGCGCGACCGACGCCGTCTTCGCCGCGTTTCGGTTTGCCAAAGAGCGAACCGAGGAAGTCCGAGATCAATTTGGTCACAGCAAAATCAATCGATGAGAATTCGAACAGTGTTCAAAAATATGACCCTCCGTATCGTATCCGAAAACTGTGGCGAGAGCGCAACGAGCATACAAGAACACCAGTGAAAACCGTGTTGCGAGAGAGTTTTCCCGTGTCGCGCGCGAACGCTTTTGTACCCTCGCGCTGAAGTGATTCACGAATCATTTCTCTTAGGCTTCACCCCCTGTGCTGCCCGAGGAACAGGTTCGATCTCGCAGACACTCAGGAGAAAAGTGAGATGCACGTAAAAACAATTTTGCTTGGGACGGCACTCGGCCTGGGCTTGGCGAGCGGCGTTGCCGGCGCCGCGGAACGGCACGGCTGGTACCTCGGTCTGGAAGCCGGTTGGGTCAATGTACAGGATAGCGAGCTGCAGACCTGGGGCTATAGCGACATCGAGTTCGATAATCGCTGGGGCGGCATGGGCACCGTCGGCTTCGCGTTCGACAACAGGATGCGGCTCGAGTTCGAGGCCGGGTATCGCAACAACGATATCGACCGCATCGATACCGTCGCGATCAACGACGGCGAGCTCAACGAGTGGAGCGGGTTCTTCAACGGGCACTACGACCAACCGATCGGCCAGCGCTGGAACATCAGCTTCGGCGCCGGCGTGGGCGCGGACAGCGTTCGCTTCGACGACGCGCTCAGCGAAGACACGGACACCGTGTTCGCCGCCCAAGGCATCGTCGGGCTCGTCTATCAGGTGGGTCCGCACTGGGACATCATGCTGAACTACCGCTACCTGTGGGCGAATGACCCGGAATTTACGAACGTGTTCGGCGACACGGACAACATGGAAATCGCCAAGCACACCGTGACGCTGGGCTTCCGGTATGGGTACGACTCG